>CENS01076486.1_pt1 | contig 55678 bp, 48 predicted proteins | sample 530201 | NCBI WGS metagenome assembly CENS01 (sample SAMEA2619747, study PRJEB7988) | marine metagenome | biome: marine biome (ENVO:00000447); feature: surface water layer (ENVO:00002042); material: "saline water (ENVO:00002010), including plankton (ENVO:xxxxxxxx)" | depth 5 m | reverse complement strand
CTAGCGCCCCCAGGGGACGGAAAAATGACCAGATCATTGTCATAGACGTAGTGATTCGAGAAGCTGATTAGCTCCTCGTGACGTGAACGATAGTGCCAGCGCAAGCGATGCTTGGGATGGAATTGAGTGTTCGCAAGCTCCAGAATCGATTCTTCATCGGTAGTGACATTTTCATCATCTTCCTCCTCTCCCGAAAGCCCCCGAAAGAAATTGGTAGGCGGCAACTGATTCGTATCGCCACAGATCAATGCCTGAGACGCACGCATCAGTGCAGATATCGATGTCTCAGGTGTCATCTGGGACGCTTCATCGATGATCACCAAGTCGAACAGTTCCTCGCGAGGCAGGTGTTGTGCAACCGCACTGGGTACCATCATCCAACAGGGGAACAGTGAAGCCAAAGCACCGCTCGCGCGCTTAAGAAGTTTCCGTGGCGGGATGCGACGTTTCTTTTGAAGTTCATGCCGAAGTAACGCCATCTCGGTATAGTCTGACTTGCGCCCGTGTCCCACTCCTTCGGGTGGATCGGCCTGACCCAGAGCGGCTGCGGTTATCGACTCGGGCCCTAGTGAGATCAATGCTCTGTCTGCTTCCTGTAACTTCTGACGTGCAGACTTTAGGGAAGGCCCGGAATACTCGAGCATTTGATCCCCGTACTTCGCCTCGGCCCGTGTGCGCAGGAAATAGGATAAGGCCGCTGGCGCCAACACGCTGGTATCTTCAAGTTGATCTGATTGCTCAAGTGCTCTAAGCAGGCTGCCCAGCCCGTAGTTCTCTGCGGTCGTAAAAATATGCCGTCTTTGAACTAGCTTATTGAAACCGTCGAGGTCTTGAAGGTGTCGCTCAAGATAGCCCAGCATCGTAGAGAAGTTCTCTGCCGGGACGATTTCCCCCTTTCCGCTCGCGAGCCTTGCTGCCAGGGAGGCTACTATCGATGCCTCCTCTTCAATGGCACTGAATGATTGCGCCTCCGCCGAGTATGGCGTCAGCAGTATACGTTCGTTCAGAGAATCGGCATTATTCAGGGCAACTTGCATTAACTCGGTAAGCGCGGAAAGGCTCGCCCACGTCGTAGCGATATCACCGGTGTTCAGCTCGCTTACCAGGGACTCTAGACGAGATTTATGCTCCTGGGCAGCTCTACAGCCCTCGGACATCTGCGTAATCTGAGAAGCCTTCAGTAGATTTTCTTCCCTACAGGTCCTTTCGGCCGCTTGGAGGACCGGTTCGTTAGCCTGAATCCATTGCAGTGTCTCAGAAAGAGCGGATTTACGGCCTTCATAAGCTGCCCAATCCCCGGGCACGCGGTCTAGTTGCTCTAACGAACTCGCCACATCTTCCAGTACCGGAGTGACCAGCAGTAGATGGATCTTCGAGCCTGTAACCCCGTAACTACTTAGCAGCTGTATGTAGGCATCGAAGTCACTCTGCCCCTCGACGACTGTCTTGGCGGTGCCAGAAACCGGCGTTTCGAGGTGCTCCGCAACACGGGTTGCCTCCCAGCGAGCGGCGGCGCCTTCAAGTTCGCCAAGATCGTCAATGAGTGTTTCATGGGTGACTTCTTTGGGCGCATATCCGAACCACTCACACGCGAGAGCTTCGGCGACTTTATAGGGCTTGAAGATGCGTTTAAGCAGCCCGGCCTCACTGATCACTCGCCGGGTTTGTTTCACTGTTCGTGCCGACGGCAGCGTTTGATTGTCACTTAACAGTGAGTACGCCTGCTTCAGTGCCTCCTGGCCAGAGCGCAGATCATCTCGAATAGCCGTTAGTGACTCCCCTTCTGCCGTTGCCAGCAACCATTGATGCTCGAGTACTTTATTTCTGTGTTCTCGCGCCTTCTTCAGGTCTGAAGGTGCCAGATCGATTTTGATGCGATCAAGCAGAGAGCGCCTGCCGGATACTTCCGTTAGTTGATCAAGCTCACTCTCCATAGCCTCTTTCGCGGACCTGAGGCTACCTGTGGGTATATTGATGGCCTCGAGACGTTCAAGCAGCTCACCTTGTCGCGCCAGCTCCTGTGCTGTATCGGATAAGCGCAGCGCATCGGGAACCGATATCCCGTTGTTCTGGCAAGCTGTCTCCAGTCTGCTATATAAGTCACCAAATTCAATTAGCATCCGGTGGGATGTCTCACCACCAGCAATCAGACTTTGCCAAGGTAAGGTTTTCTCATCTGCCCAGTGGATGCCGGTCTTCCGAGCGACAGTTATCGCGCCTACTGAGTACTCGCCAAGTAGCTCAAGTAGTGCAGCTCTTTCCTCAGAGCCCAGCCGATCCATTGCACGCTCGAATTTTTGTAATTCAAGAACACCATTTGAGGTCACGTCGCCAAGGGAAGTGAAATCGACCTTAGAGCTATCGACGGATGACCAGGGGAATGTGGCATCGGTGGCAAGATCTTTCAGGTCATTGGCCCAGTCAGTCAGATCTTTGTTTGCAGCCTTGAAATCCTGAACGTCAAAAGATTCAGCGTACTTTGGAAGCTCCAGTGGCAGTGTTTTTAACGCTATGGGTAAGTTGGCCACGGCATCATTGTGTTCGGCGTAGAGTCCAAACAGCTGGTGTACTGTAATGGCTGTTCCTGGAACAGTGGTGGTCAACAGGTCGATATAGCCAGAGAGTGTTTCTCGTTGATCGCTGAGCTGCCTTTTGACTGAACGCTCGTTTCTGGGTTTTGCGGCGGAGCGAATATCAATTCGATCTTCGAGTGCCTGATAAAAGGTGTCACTATCGGCTTTGGTACCCACCATAGGTAGAACAAATCTATCTAGCTGTAGCGCCTGCAGACGGGCGTAAACTACATCGAGAGCGGTTGCCTTTTGAGCAACAAACAGTACTCGCTTGCCGGCCTGTAGCGCATTGCCAATTGCATTCACGATAGTTTGGCTTTTCCCGGAACCGGGAGGCCCCTCGAGTGCTACATTTTCACCCGAAGCCACTTTAAGCAAAGCTAGAAACTGAGAGGAATCTGCGTCCAGAACAAGGTTGGGCACCTCTCGCGTTGCATCATCCGATTCGGCGTCATCCTCCGTATACCCACAAAGCGAGCCACTGGCTTCACGCCCCAGCATCAGCTCACTCAGCACCGGAAACTGAGAAAAATCCAATCCCGCGGTATCGAGGTCGTAATACTGATCGATGCCTTGAAACGGGAAGACGCCAAATGTCGCCTGCCTTAGAACCGACCACTTCATCCGCCTGGGCTTTTTGGCGAGTGTCAGATCAAAGGCGGCCTCAATGTCCAATTCTTCTGCTTCGAACGTCTCCACTATTTCATTGATGTCGAGCTTCACATCATGTTGGAGCTTGTGGCTGAGAACGGGGTTGAAGTGAACGCTTCCCCGCTGTTGGACCGTATAGACTTCGCCCTCTTCGGAGCGCTCTCGATCGAGACTGACAGGGACGAGTGCGATAGGCGAGCGGAAGCCATCCCGATCCGGGTCAGCGTCTGGCAGGCTCCACTCCAGATAGCCCAACACCAGGTACACAACTTCAAGGCCACGCTCCTCGCGATATGTACGGGCTTTACTGTAGATTCGGCTCATTCTGGACTGGAGGTTGGCCGGCAACAACAGAGTCTGCAGCGCCGAGTCCATGAACCGTTCATCCGTGGCGACCGCATCAGGAGCCGGCAGAGTGAAGGAAGGATTTATCTTATGAATTCTGGCGTGATTGATAAGGTCCTGATGCTGATTGGATGCCGGCCGAGGCGGCAAATCCAACAAGCCCCGGATACGGTCTTTTAGTTCTCGATCAAGCGTTTCCTGCTTTTCATACGCCGCTTCATCGGTGTCGAAGTCAAGCTTCTCAAGAGCTGCAATATAGTCCTCATCAGTAGCCTGGGCATTTTCAAAGGCTGTAATAAACTCATGAGTGCGCTCGTCTGGGGGTTCATCATCCAGAGGAGGCAGACTCTGCAGGCGCATCGGAATGTCTGACTGCAGAATTGCGAGGATGCACTGAGGCTTCTCATCGACAATTCGAACAAAGGACGCAGTGCGCGCGGACAGTGCGTTATTGATAAGCGGATTACGGCGGGTGGTATCCAGTAGCCGAGGCCGTAGTAACTCGATTCTCTGGTTGACCAGTGCCGTCAGCGAATTCAACGCGTCATCCCCCGGAAGTCCGTCCTAGATCCTTTCTAATTATTGACAACGAGATGGCCTGGCGAAAAACCGAGCAGTTCACTGTCTACTGTCAGCTTACTGAATCAAAAATCAGTTCCCCGTTCAACAAATTTGCCGGGAAATGCAATCAAGTTTGCACTGCGTTTCAGGCACTTGCCGACAAGTGCCTCGTCGCATCTAGTCCCCTGACTTTTTATTTCTTCCTTTATATGAGCCGTCGCTGTGCCTTTAATCAGTTAGCGCTATCCAAGGCATTGGATACAGCACCCTGAACAAGCCCGCCAATCGTTCCTCAAGGAACGTAAATGCGCCCACGTCAGCAGTCTCCCAGACGCCCTCCCCCACGGCATTCCTTGCGACTATTGAAGGTGCATATCCACACACATTCACCTGGCTGTGGCGTATCCGTCATCACCCGAGGAGCAATTAGGGCTGATTCTGATGATCCAGGGCCCCTGCGCACTGACTCGGCCAGGCGTTGAGAATGCGTGAGCTTTTCGGAAGAAGACACCTCGATCGCCACCTAATCACGCCAATTTACGGTCCTCCCCTGCGAGCCAAGGAGCCTGTATACTAGAAAGCGTTCTTCGAAGAACGCTTTTGGTTACAAGATGCCTCAACCCAGCCGCACCGCCAACGAAGACCGCAGGGCCCGGTTAGTCAGGATGCTGGCCCCGGCCATGCAAAACGTGCCCCGAGAGGAAATCCGGCGGGCACCCTACGCTATTAGCGCCGAGGTCCCCGAAGCCCAGCACAACGCCCTTATTGATCACGCAGTAGAGCTGGGTGGCCCCCCTGGCACCGTCATTGGCCGCAAAATCACCAGTCCCGAGGGCCACACCGTCGAAATATTGCTGGGCTGGGAACGCCTGGAGGCATTCCTCCACCGGGATGCCTTCCCCCGCTCCCCTTCGATTCCCGTTGGCCTGATCGAATGCAATGCAGCCGAAGCCGCCTTCTACGCCATTGAATACGCCGCCAAAGACCACAGCGCCTCTGGGCTGATCAGCACACCCCTGCTCTACGCTGCGGCGGCCCAAACCGGAATGGAACATTTTGGCAGGACAGGCAAACCCTGGAAGATACAGCCCATGGCCAATGCCCTGTGTATCGCCCGCCCTACCCTGTCCAACCGCCTCCGACTGCTCCACGGCCTCGCGCCCAGAACCCGGGAGCTACTGCAACACGGGCTGATCAAGGCAGAATTCGCCAAAATTTTGCTCGCCGAGCCCTCCCCAAGCCGTCAGGAGCAGCTCGCGCTCAAGGCCAGCAAGGGCATGATGTCCACCCGAGCGCTCTATCGCCTGGTGCATCCCGGATACGAGCCACCGCAGGTTGTGGCACAACCACGTGGCAAGCAAAAGCATCGACTGGGCGACGTCGGGCTGATGGAGCGGGAGCTGGCCGAGCACTACGGTACCGGCACCGCGATTACCCTCGATGCCAAGCAACACAAGGGGACGGTCGAGCTGGCCTTCCACAGCCTGTCGGAGCTCAAAGGTCTACTCGATAAACTGGATCAGCGGATGCAAACAGACACCCTGCTCAAAGGCCAATTGACCCTCAGCGTCGATAACGCCCGCGAGGCCAACGCCCTCCTCCTGGAGCTGGGTGCGAACAATGATCCGGAGCTCGATTAGCCAGCCGCGATGGACTTCATCGGAAGCGGGGCTAGACCAATCAATCGGTGAGAAGAGGCTAACAAGCGCCTAGAACAGGCGCTGTATTCGGCGTGCAAAAATGCACTTTTGCAAAGTACTTTATTCTTATATATCAACAACTTACCTTAAAATGGGAACCGTGCACATCTACAGCTTCAGCGCTCCACGGATGGCCTCCTCCACCGCCGTGATCTGCTCATCGCTGAGCTCATAAAGATCCACTTTATACTGTCCCTTCTTGGACCGGTGCGCACCAATCACTGCCCGTTTGCGCCCCTGATCATCGACCAGTTCTCGGCGCCCCTTGAGCGCGACCGCGGACTTTGCCGGCTTACGAGCAGCCTCTCGCAGAGCCTTCAGCAACGCCCCGCCATCCTCAAATCGCGCCGTGTCAGAGAAGGACTTCAACACCTGCTTTCTCGCGGCAGGCCCGAGACTCCCCAGCGCTTTCTGGATATCCAGGCCGGCCCGCAAACTGATTGCCGTGGGTGACGCGACCAGCTGCACAACGGACTCGGGCAACTCGGCCAGTTTGAGATATTTCCCTGCCAGCGTGCGGTCAACACCTTCCATGCCCGCCAGCACCTCCAGCGTGACATCCGGTTTTGCTGCGCGAAGCTGAGCAAAGTAAATCGCCCTCTCCCAGGAAGAAATATCCTGCCGGTCATCGTTTTCGCTATCCGCCAGGCGCTTGGCATCCGCATCCGTAATCTGGTCGCTGTACCAGGCTTTGAGGGCACCACCGCCCTCCCCTGCCTCCGCCAGCAACTCAGCCACATAACGCCGCCGGGTGCCGTAGATCACTTCATAACGCTTATCGCCCTCGGGCTCCTTCAGGTGACGTACCAACACGGGATCGCGCTGCCCTTCGTCACGCACCGATGTCAGTAACTGCCGCACCGCGGCATCATCAGCGCTCAACAGGGATTGCACCCGCTTATTCAGTGGTGACGCCACACAGAGCCTGGGATCCACCTCAATCAGGTCGCACTCCACCGTGGTTTTGGAGACCGGCATGTCGAGATACATTCGCTGCTGGCGTTTGCTGCGTACCGTCAGCGCCGGCGAATTGATCGGCGACGAAACCCGTTTCTCCGCGGGCTTCGCCTTCGAAGTAGTCTCGCTCTCTGCCGCCGTGTCGCCCAGTTGGGCCGACAGGGCATGTATGCCAAACTTTTTCTTGTCCGCCATCAGTAGATCCCCTTCTCTTCCAGCTCCGCTTTCTTGCTCGGCCAGCGTGGATACACCGCCCGCTCCAGGATTTCATCGAATACCGTCTTGAAGTTCGCCATCGCCCGCTTGCGCGCCTCACGGTTTACGTTGGCATCGCCCGCATTGACATCAAATACCGTGCGCCGCATCAACGACAAGTTGCTCACCACCGCCTCATGCTTCTTGATCACCGACTGCATGCAGTCGGTACTGAAGGTTTTGCGGATTTGATCCAGCACGAATTCGCTACCGAGGGTGGCGTTTTTCTCCGAGGCGGAAAACCGGGTCGGCAGAAATAGCATGTCGGGCAGCACAATCTGCTCACCGAAATTCTCATACAGGGTTTCGGACTGGTCTTTGTAGAGATCACCAAAGGATAGCGTCGACGCAAAATCAGTGATTTCGGTCGGCACCGGCACGATTACAGCATCGGACGCAAAGATGATATTCAGCGGCAGCAAGCCCAGCGACGGTGTTCCGTCCATGATCACGATGTCAAAATCGGATTTGATCTCGCTGATGGTGTCCTTCACCCGATGAAACCAGTGCAGCATCTTCGTCAGCCGATCACTTTCAGAGCGGGCTTCCATGATGGCATTGGACAAGGCGTACTCAACACCTGCCAACTGCAGCGTTGAGGGAATGATTTTCAGGTTGGGCAGGTGCGTGTCACGGATCACCTGCCGGGCCCAACTGGCCGGATACCCTTCTTCTTCCAGGATGTAGGGGCCGAGCGACTGCTCATGAGAGGTCTCAAAATCCGGCAGAATGCCGCAGTTGTAGGTCAGTGAAGCCTGGGGGTCCAGATCCACGAACAGCACCCGGTAGCCGAGGTTGGCGTAATAGGAGCCGGCATACCAGGATGTCGTGGTCTTCCAGCAGCCCCCCTTGAAGTTGGTGAAGCTCATCACCACTGCGTTTTCATCCGGGCGCCGCCAGGGGCGGGTCCCGAAATACTCCTGCATGCCCAAGACTTGTTCCAGGGTAGCTCCCAGCCGGCGGTGGGTTTTGGGATCGAGGTCCGGGGGAGGGAGGCGACCTTCTTTCTCGGCCATATAGATCGTATTGGACTTCGCGCCAACCAGATCGACCAATTCCTCGCCCTTGTAGCGCCGAGGTGGCATCTGGTCTTCTGCGATAGCCTTGATACCCCGGACGAGGTTATGGCCATTCTCCAGATACCGCCCCAGCTTGTTGAAATTTTCCTGGCTGATAGGCATGTTGATGTTTTCCCCATGTCAAAATGATTATTGACATTCTAAGGCAAATTAATCAGGAAAAATATCAATTAGGGGCTTATTGTAAGGAAACTGAACATACGGCTTTCCTTTCGCTCCTCAACACAATGACATCTTGAGGCGTCAGGCCGATCTGGGGAGCCCATGAGCCCCAAAACCGGGGAGGAGGGGGCCACACACTGGCCTGGCAGGGCGCCTGTGGATAAGTTCGGGGCTGCCACACGACCAAAGGACAGTGAACCATGGCCTAAGTACAGTGAACTATCAGGAAAGGACAGTAAACCATGGCAGAAGGACAGTGAAGCATCGATGACGACAGTGAACGGTGATTAAGTACAGTGAACCATGATCAAAGGACAGTGAACCAAGACAAAAGCACAGGAAACCATGCTATTAGGACAGTGAACTAAGCTTTAGTGTTTGCAGGTCATTGTTTATAAACGGGTTTTCGCCCTATATTCAGTACTATTCACTCTATTCCCGCCTATTCAAACTAATCACCCCTATTCACATTGATATTTTCTTCTACTCGAAGGGCTCAAAATGTCAATTCGCACCTCTAAGAGGGGATGTAAGTAAACTGACCATTGACAGCCCATATTTATATCAATAGGGTTAGCCGAACTGGATGGTTTTCTTCCTCAAAAGAATTCTGACATGGCGGCGAAACCACTTTTTTACAGCATATCCCCCGAAGCCTCAGGCCAGCTGTCGCTGCTGATCAAGGACACCAGTCTCAAACCGAAACTGCGCGACTTCCTGATCATCCTGGTTGACGCCTGCCAGGATGCCGAGCACCAGCGCATCAGTCGGCAGGCCTTTGTCCAGCGCCTGAAGCAGGCAAACCATGCTTGCAGCGCGGGGCTAATCGGTAAACGCTTCAAAGAACTGGAACACATCGGCGTCCTCAAAGACACCGACTGCTACCTCGAAGGCAAGGCCTGCCGCATCGTCGAGATTACCAGCTTTCAGCCGGTACTGGCCCATTTTGCCTCGCCTGATCGCATGACCCTGATTCCCTCACACCGTCCCTCCAAACAGCAACTGTCCCTGGCGATTGACCAGTTGGAGAGGGAAGGCAGTTATCTGTCGCTGTCTGAGGATGTGCCGCCGCGCATTGAGAGTCTGTTCTGCATCCTGGACGCCGGGATGAAGCTGTCGGGCCGCGACAAGCGCAAAGACATCCAGTGTAAATACCAGTTCTATGAGGATGACTGGATCGAGATCCGCACCTCCACCCAGACCCGGGAAGGCAGCGATGTGGCTTATCTATCCGATGAGCGCGCGATGCGGGCACTGAACGGTATTCTGCTCGATCAACTGGAAACCCGCTTTGGCTCGCTGGATCAACTCTCCGCTACCGACCTGGGCATTCAGGACGAGTATTTCTTCTTCGATCTCTATGAACTCTGTCGGCGTATGGGCCTGCGGCCCAATGACCAGAATCGTCGCATAGTGCGCGATATGCTGGCGCGTTTGCGCGACACCGAGTTCAAGGTGGATGCCAGCCAGTCGCCTTACTTTATGGAGAATTTCACCTTCGGCGCAGAAACAGCGCACTATCGCTATATCACCGAGTTTTACGCCAAGAAGGACTACGAACACGATGAGCAGGGCCGGCGGGTAGTGACCTCCGATCGATTCTACCTGGTCAAGTTCCACACCGCGATTCTCGCCAATCTGATTTCCGGCGGGCGTTCGTTTATCTCCCACGACGGCTTGATGTCTGAGCGATCAGGACTGGCTCACCGGCTCAACAATTGGGCCAAGGCGGTGGTGGGTGTGCGCCCCAAGCCGACCAGCCGTCCCTTTACCTATACCCTTGATGAATTCGGTGAGCGAGTGATTCCCTCGGCCCGCATGGACAACTTCGAGCGGGACTTTCTGAACCTGATTCGGCGCCAGTGTAATGAGGTGGATGAGCAGGGCAGGCCGGTTCACGACGAAGCTACACCGGGTTGGCAGGAGGAGGGCACCAATATTGGCTGGCTCTACGGCTATTACTACAAGGTCGAATGGGACGAAGAGAAGGTCCAGGAACACCGCCGGATGCGCCGCCGTCGCCCCCGCAGCGCCAAGGTCTACCCCCTGATCACCATCTGGCGCGACGCCAAAGACTACTATGTCGGCGACGACAGTGATCACAACAAAGCCCTTCGGCGGCAGGCCGCGGCGTTGACCGCCTGACAGGATGGCGACGACCTGGCAGCCCTCGCGCAATGCGCGGCTGACGCTCAAACAACTGGGTTTGTCAGTCAGCCAGATTGATACGGCTGCCGACACCTACGGCGGCCAATCCGGCGAAAAATCCGATATAGCGTTTATGCGTTACGCGCGTGAGCACGCCGATAGCCCGGATCTGGCGCGCGGCACCGCTAAAGCACTTGAGATTCCGCTGAACTGGCAGCCGTCGCCGGCCGTCGAGGCGAAGCTCGTTGCCGCCGGTTATCAGCACGATGCCATTGCGCACTACCGGGAACTGTTTGTGATCAGTGCCCGGGAGCAGGGCAGGGCGCTCCGGGACCCCGGTAAGGCCTTTTTAGCCTATTGCCAATGCCGGGCGCCTGCACTGCAGGGCCCTCTGCCTGCGAACTGGCTGCCTAGCACCTCGGTGCTTGAAAAGCTGGTACAGGCAGGACAGCTTGAGCAGACCCACATTCCCGAACACATCGCCGGCTTTGTTCGCAGCCATAGCCAGACGCTTTCAAACAATTGGGATCGCAGCTTCCAGCTATGGGTGCAGCGGAGGAGGGCGCCGGCGTGATGAACCTCCCGGTCCCCGCGACCATAGACGCCCGCCCGCCGGTCCTGGACTCACGATGCCCGCTCGAGCACTGAAAGCATTCATTCGGCGACTCACGCCGGATGCCCCCGGGGCGCGACCTAACGCGCCCACCGTCCACGCCCTCGATGGATCTCTGCTGGGTCTTTACAGGGCCGATGGCAGTCAGTCGAGAGCACAGTTTGAGCAGCAGACCCTGCCTCTGTTTCGGGCCCTGCACCGGTCAGCGGTACAGCGCCAGGCGGTAACAGCCGAACCGGCCATGCAAGCACTGCTCGAGGCTATCACCCGGGCCTGCCAGCGCGCGGCCAACGAGCGGCTTCCCAGAGGTGGCCAGGTCACCGATTACCGGCGCTATGAGACCCTGTATAACTACGCTCTGATCAGTGCCATGGCGATCGCCTGGCATATGGATGTGGCCCGCCTGGAAAGGGGAGGGCAGGTGGCAGTGGCGGAAAACTTTCTGCCCCCCGAGGGTCTGGCACGCCTGCAGCGGGAGGCCCTGGTGTGGGCACACTGGCAGGCCTTTTTTGAGGGCGGCGATGACGGCGGTTTGCGAGACGTCGCCGGGCGCAGCGCGCTGCCCGGGCAGTCCGAAACAACGCGTGCCCAACCCGTCAGGCAAACAACAGCCAAAACCCCGCCGGGCTCCCATGCCCCAGTTCCAGAAGCCAACACACAGGGCACGTTGTTTGTCCGCCCGGACAGGAGCCAGTGGGCCCAGCCTTTAGCCCGGGGCTGGGTGCTGGTGGAGGCAATCCGTGAGGGACTGCAGGACGGTTCCTTACCCTACAATCGCAAGAAAGCCTGGGTGCAGGTGGACCGGGAAGGGCGTACCTTCCTGCAGGTGCCGGAGGTGTTTGAATGGTGTTGTGAGCGTCTTGATATGGACGTGCCCCCCAAAACCCTGGTCAATCAATTTGGACGCCTCAATATTTGTACGCGGACCCGCAAGGGCCAGAATTTGCTTCGCGGCGGCCGCCGCAACCAGAAGCACTACCAACAGGGCTTTGTGGTGGAAGATCCAGCCCTGTTTTGGGATGGTGACCCGCCTGCGGACGAGTTCTACATCCGCCACCTGACTCGCCATGGCTTTGGGCAGCCTTCAGCCAACCCCGCCAGTCAGGCGGAGTGACAGCGGCGAAGGGTTGACCTATAATTAACTATCGTTATCTCTGTTAGAGGTAGATAGTTATGTTGACCGAAGCTGACCGCGCCACGCTGGCCGAGGCCGGCATTACCAACATTGACCGCTTGGCCTCAGCGGCGGCCGCATTCCTGCGCGCGCATCCGATTTATGAGGCCTCACCGGTCACCAATGCATTGTCGGAGGCGGAGGAAGCCTATCTGCGCAGCGCCGGTGCGCGCGGGGTTGGGGCCTGGTCAGAGGAGAGCGCCGCCGATAACGTCGCGGTCATTGCCGGGGAGTTCGCCCAGATGGTGACCACGGCGCTTAGCCAGAAAGAAGTGGCCGAACTGTTGGGCGTCAGTGCCAGCCGAATCCGCCAGAAGCTCGAGGCGGGCGAGCTCTACGCTATACGCACGACGGGCGGCCGGGTGTGCCCCCGCTTCCAGTTTGGGTCCAAAGGCACGCTAGCCGGCCTGGAGGCCGTCCTGCGGGCATTGCGCCCTGAGGCGCACCCAGTGGCCGTACAGCGCTTTTTCATGGATACGCACCCCGACCTCACGTCTGACACCCTGAATCGCGCCCTGAGCCCCCAAGAGTGGCTCCTGACCGGCCATCCGCCTGAAGCAGTAGTCATCCTGGTCAGCGAAGTTTAATGGCGAAGTTCCCCGAACCGCCGGGCGTGGATGCCCTGCGGGCGATGCCGCCTGTGCTGCACCACTTAGCGGAAGGCGCCACCATGACCCGGGTCTGTTTTGTGGGCGGCGAGTTTTCGACATCCTGGGACACCTTTCGCTTCTATGGGCCGACCACCAGCCGCTTTGATCATCAGATCCCGGACGGGCAGGGGAGGGGGCAGGTACAGAACCGGGGCATCATGTACCTGGCCACCGGCTCCGAAGCCATCCCCACCTGCCTGGCCGAGGTCTTCCAGGCCACCCGCCTCATCGATCGCAACGCCCGGGATCCGGTCCTCGCCGGCTTCGCCCTTGCAACCGACCTGACCTTGCTTGACCTGACAGGCCCCTTCGCCACCGCGATCGGCGCCTCCATGGCCATCCACGCGGGACCCCGGCCACGGGCGCGGCGTTGGGCCCGGCAACTCTATGAGGCCTACCCAGAGATCGATGGCTTGCTCTACTGCGCCTCGATGTACGGCAACGCACCGGCGGTTGCCCTGTTCGAGCGCGGGGCCCGGGCGATTCCGAAGCGCCCCGTCTTTCACCGGGAATTGCGCGACGCGGTTATGGCCAACATCCTCACCGAGACCGGCCGGGTCATCGGCTACGAGGTGGTTTGAAGGGAGGTGAATCTCCTCAGCAACACCTGAAATTCCCTGCCGGTTAACCGCCGGTTATATCCTGTAAAGCCCTCGGGTTTGCCGACGCCGATGGCGTCACTACCGAACGTGGCGCAGCCAAAGTGGTGTAGTGACGCCAGCGCGCTGGCGTTGGCAAGCCCTGTAAACCCTGGGCTCGCGCGGCCGCCACACGGCCGCATCGCTAGTGACGCCAAGATTATTGGAAGCAAAATGACTATTGCGAGCCCCAATCGGCTCGCGGCTAAATAGGCGTGCTTGATCGCAGCCTTCGGCTGCATGTAAGCGCGCGGGCTACGCCCGCATCCGCTGGTCATCCAGCAAGTGGAACATGTCTAATAGTGTTCCATGTCGGCATTAGCGACAGACAGCCGACGCAAACCCGAGGGGTTGAAGCGCATCCCCTTCGGGGGCGCGCTTCAACATTTTGTGAAAACAGGAAATGGTGAAGGAGGCCTATAGGTCGTTAACCGACTACACGGTGTGCTGCGCCGTAAGTCAGCATGTAACCGCAGTTAAGGGCAGTGCCCTCGACCGCTGAACGGCAGGGATTCCCCACAGGGCAACCCGCCGTTTGTCTGCAAAGTCAGGCAACCATAAAACGCTTTATGTTCGTTTCCCGCATTGCGGGATCACAGCTCGCCACGGCGATTGTGCTGAACATAAACACTGAGCACGGGTGTAGGTACTGAAAAAATACCGGTCGACTATGCGGAAGAAAAAATGGAAAACAGTAAGCGCCAACTAATCGGCCTGAACCTGTAAATCAAGGGGCTGGAGGGGTAGGCGGTTCAAAGTGACGGGACGGGGAGCCGATGCAGGACCTGGAGTATGAGCTTCGCGGTATGGTGCGCCGGGCATCGCGCACCGCCTACGGCACCCGGGCTGCCCGGGAGAATGTGCTGATGCAGGCCGCCCGTACATTGCATGAACTGGGCTTTCGCAAAATGAAACCGGAAAGCCTGAAACCGAAACACGTCGAGGCCCTGGTAACGCGCTGGCAGCAGCAGGGACTCTCGGCCGGGACCATGAAGAACCGGATGTCCCACATCCGCTGGTGGGCCGGCGCGATCAACAAAGCGCCGGTGGTGGCGCGGGAAAACGCCCACTATGGCATCGATAACCGCCGCTTTGTCACCGGGGAAGACAAGGGCCGGCAACTGGCAGCAGACAAGCTTGCCCAGGTGCGCGATCAACACATCCGGCTGTCCCTGCGCCTGCAGGAAGCGTTCGGGCTGCGCCGCGAGGAGTCTCTCAAGTTCAGTCCCGCCTACGCCGATCGCGGGGACCACATCCGGCTCAAGAATGCCTGGTGCAAAGGGGGCAGGGCGCGGGATATCCCTGTGAGAACGCCGGAGCAGCGTGCGCTGCTGGATGAAGTCCGGCGGTTGACGGGGCGGGGCTCATTGATTCCGGACAACAAAACCTACATCCAGCACTTGCGGACCTATGAGCGCGCCACGGTGCGGGCCGGCCTCGATAAAAACCACGGGTTACGCCACCGGTATGCCCAGGCGCGTTACGAGCAGATAGCAGGCTGGCCTTGTCCTGCCGCGGGAGGTCCATCGCGGCAATCGTTGGCGCCAGAGCAGCGCGCTCGTGACCGCGAAGCCCGGCAGCAGGTGTCTCGCGAGCTTGGGCACGAGCGATTGGCCATTGTGGCGGTCTACTGTGGATAGGATAGGGTCAGGTTGGCCAGGCCGGCAATCAGTGCCTTTTACGGCTAGTCGAAGTGGTCTCGGCGCAGAGTTGCACACCACCGTCCCACTCGAGTACAACAATAGCGCCACAGTGCTCGCAAACCGCACGATCGCCGTCGTGAGAATCATCATGGCGATGGGTCTCACCGCGGTAATCACACGCAATGCATCGATAGACGTACAGCACAGGGCGATTCGTTCCGCCTCTCTTGGAATGATCTGTCGTCATATCGATATCCCGTACCTGACGTCCAGGCCTCAGGTGTTATCCACAATCTTGGCGGTGGGGCCGTTGGTCTTGACTGACGTGATGCCGTTTTCCATGGCCGCCGCGCCTGAATACATTTCACTACTGCCAATGACCTGGCCGTTACCGGCTTTCAGGTTGAAGTAGGGTTCATTCTTTTTAGAGAGTTTGCGTTCATATCGCCCATCATCCGGAGAATTCTTGCGCACCGATTCGATCCCATTCTCCGCGGCGGATTTACTTTCATACAGCTCGCTGGTGAGGATGATCTGGCCGTTACCGGCCTTCAGGTTGAACATGAATTTACCGCTGGCGCTTTTCTTCAAGTCGTAGGTGCCTGCCATTGCCTTCACTCCTTGGATTAGGGGCGTAGTTGGGCGTAATCCCGTCTGAGAAGGCTTGAGTATGCGAAATTGTCGAGGCTGATGCCACCGCAATGTCACGCAGCGCAGTTCCACTGCTGGTACATGCGGTGTCCGCGGACACCACCGGACGCGTCCGGGCCGCCTGAACAGAGACCCGAATTTAAGGCAGAATGGCCTGATGCGGTTATCACAGCGCCCAAGAGAGAACACCATTCAGTGCCAGCATCCAGGTCAGCAAGGTTGCGCCGCCGCATTCCCATAGCGGTCCTTGGCCTGTGCTGGCTGGCGATCGCAGTCACGCCCGTTCGGGCCGACGTCACTATCTATGGTGGGGATGATCGGATCCGCGCGCGCATCCAGGCGCTGATCGCGACCGAAGTGCCGGCAGATCAGATGAGCGGTGTGAGCCTCGTAATCACCGTGGGCGCCGAAGCACTGAACGCATTCTGCGAGAGTGACTCAGGACAACCCGTCCTCGCCACCTATCTCTACACCAGCCGGATACCAGCGGCCGCCGCTTCGTGCCAGCAGCCGGTTGCGGTGATCCCCGTGGATCCGCCGCTGACGGCGCTGTACCGCCTGGCCCGGGCGCTGTTTCCGGGCAGCAAGTCCGCCACCCTGATCAGCGCCGCGGGCGCAGAGGGGACTGTCGGGCCCTACCGGCAACTACCCCTACCTCCCGAGGGCGTCGCGAGGGGCTTGGGCCGTCTCATCCAGGAGGGACGTTGGGATGTATTCCTGATGCCCGTTGATCCGGAGGTCTTCGGTGGAGCCGATTACCGCCTGGCGCTGGAAACCCTGTTTCGCCATCGCAAGCCCGTAGTCGTCTCCATCCCGTCACTATTGCACCAGGGCGCGGCGGCGGCGGCCTATTACGCCCCAGAGCAGCTGGAAGCGGCCTTGCGACAGACGCTCCGCCACTGGGTGGAATCCGGCGAGCTGCTGGCGGAGCCACCTGATCGTATACGGGTAAAAGTGAACGATTCCGTGCTTCGCAACGGCTACGGCAGAGTAATTGCAGAGCGGGACGTGCGCGCATTGGAAGTGGAGGTAAACGGTGTCGACTAGACGATGGCGCATGCCGCTACTGGCTTTGCTCACGCTTCCCCCGCTGCTGGGTGTGCTGTTGATCAGCGGGATATCCTGGCGTTTGTTCGATCCCGCGGTGACCCAATCCTCTGAAGTGGCGTTGGAGGTACTGGAAGATATGATTCGCACCACCGGCAGTGAGTCCTTGCGCTATCCACTGGCGGTGGGTGACGAGGAGGCAGTCGAAAGACTGGTCGGGGCAATGGCACGCAACGACCTGGTGTTTGCGGTGCAGGTGGCGGATGCAGAAGGTCGTCTGGTGGCCCGGGCCCAAAATCAGCAGTTGCCGATCGCACAGGGAATTCAGCTGATCGAGTATCGCCAGCCGCTCACTATTCAATCTCTGGCGGACGAGCCGGTGTTAGTTGGGGCAGGCGACGGTGAAGTATACGTGGGCGAGGTGCTGTTTCAATTGACGCCACACGTGCTGACAGAGCAAAAAAGCCGACTGGTCAAGGACTACCAGCGCCTGATCGGGGTGGTGTTATTGCTGGGTTCACTGCTGGTTCTGCTCGCAGCCCGGATTTTGTGGCGATCTGCGAGAACGATAACGGGCGCTTTGCGGCGAATTGCTGCAGGCGAGCGCGGTATCCTCATCAACGACGAGCCGCTGGTGTCGGAGTTTGACGTGATCGCACGTGGCGTGAATCGATTGTCGGAGAATGTGGATGAAGCCCGGGCGCGGCAGGAAGCCTCGCTACAACAGCTTGAAGCGGCGGTGAACAGTGCCCAGCAATCGGACAGGGAAACGCGCGCCTTCTACGAAACCGCGACACGGGAGATCGCCGATCCGGTGATGCAGGTGGTAGAACTGCTGAAATTGAACCAGCAAAGCGCCAGCTCGCCGGTGGACCCGGCGGTGATTTTGCACAATGCCGAGCGTGTCAAACTGTCCGTCCTCGCTATGCTCGGAAAACTCGAGGAGGCGCAGGAGGGCAGGGTGACGACGGAGGTGGATCTCACCGACTACTTTAGTGACTTGGCCACTCGATATCAGCCCCGGTTCGCACGCAGGGGGCTGGCCTTTCATGTGAGTGGCAGTGCGCCGACCACCATCGATAACGTCCAGGTTGACTCTGGGACGCTGGATATCGTCCTGGAAAAGCTGCTGGAGAATGCCCTTGCCTTTACGCCGCAAGGCGAGGTGCGGATTCATTGGCAAGTCGTGGAAGAGTCGACGTTAGGCCCGGAGCTGGTCATTTCGGTCAAGGACAATGGCCAAGGGATCGCAGCGCAGGATCTGGAGAAGGTCTTTGAGCGGTATACGCAGTTTTCTCCGGACAATGATGGGGCGTCTGGCAGTGGACTGGGTCTGTACATAGCGCGGGAGTTGTTGGCCCGCAGGGGAGGTAGTTTGGGGCTGGTAAGCCAGCGCGGGGTCGGTAGTGAGTTCACGGTCCGACTGCCAGTCGTTCTGGTGACCCGCCCTGAAATCGCGCAACCGGCCCTCCAGGGGCATATTTCACTGACCGTCGGAGTGGATGCGTCACAGCACCGCCTGATTGAATCCAGCTTGGCAGTATGGGGTATGGACACTTTGCAGGCGGATACCGCAATTGAAGCGCTGGCCCTGCTCGCCAAGCATCCGGTTAGCCTCCTGTGGGTAGAAGAGGGGATAGAGGATATCGATCTGGATAGCTTTCTGGCGGAAGCGAGAAAGCGCCTGAAAGGGGCCAGGGTGGTGGTTTTGGCGCCGGATTCCACCGAGTCGCATGACGGCGTGCTTCAGGTGCGAAAACCCGTTGAGAAGCCCGAGGTTAATACGATATTGCGCCAACTCACCGGAACAGCGGATGATCGGGTCGATTATCGCCTGATCGATCGTCTCAAAACGGTACAAAAGCCTGACAATGAGTAGAACTTTACCTTCCGAGCACCGCCACCATGTCCATTGATTCTGCACGCGTCGTCTGCACGGGTTGCGACTACGAAACCCGCGATCTCATGCGCCCTGTTCGAGTTCGGTACCAGGCAGAGGACGGAAAATCTGTTGAGACCGGCTGCGCTACCGGCTGGTGTTACGACTGCGCAGACTACTCCAGTATTGAACGGATAAATCCGGATGTCCTGCGCAAGGAGCTTGCCCAGAAAGAGCAGGCGCAAAGGGAAGCTCGCGACCAGCTAGCGGCGTTGAACGAGGGATGGTTCTCCCGAGTTCGGTACCGGGCTCAGAAGGGACATTTGCGGTACCAACTTGGTAATCTGGACAACGCGATAGCCAAGTTGGGTGCGTTGATTCGTATGGTTAATCATCGGTCATCGAAGGCTAGATGTCTGAAGTGCTGGTCGGACAAGACAGCCCCTGTCACATTCGATGCCGGAAATGACGCTGCTCAGGACTTTGTCCATGAATGTGGCGGCCAGTTGCGGATCATCCACGACCACTCAGGGCCGCGCTTCCACTTCCGGGTAGCAACTTACGTATTGAACCAGGAAGGTGAGCTGCTTGTAGAAGAGTGAAGGGTCACCAAGGCGGTCGGCGCGGTGAATAACTAACGGCATCGTTCTCAATCGATGAACCTGTGATAGAGCTACGAGGATGGAATCTTCCGAATCATCGGTTTTCGGCAGCTGTCGCCACTTAAACGACATTTTGGTATCGTGGTCTAATGTCCGCTTATGCGCTCTTAGCTGCCCCTCATGGCTACTCGGACAGGGCTTCGATGATTGGGCATGTAGGCGAGGATAGATCGTCGCACTGACTGATTAGCTCAACCAATGTATCTTCCATTTTTTTCAGGTCTGATATTTTTTCCTGTACGTCCCTTAGATGGACTTCTGTAGCATGACGAACCTGCTCACAAGTTTTGTTCTGCCCGCTCTCCAGTTCTAGCAAGCCTTCAATCTCTCCTAAAGAGAATCCTAGCTCACGGCAACGCCGGATAAATTGAAGTCTTTTCACGTGATCCACTGAATATATTCGATGGCCGCCTGCACTTCTGGCAGTCACAGCTAGTAGTCCGCACTTCTCGTAATATCGGATGGTTTCGCTTTTAACTCCAGTTACTTCGGATAGCTGTCCTCGGGAGTATGTACCAGATAAATTCGCCATAAATGTCTTGATCCTGTAGTTACTACAGGTTTTATAGTTTCGTTCGTGTTTAACGTCAACAAGGTGCGAGACGAAAATGGCCCGGTTAGTTCGATACATGGATAAAATTGGCGTCGGTGGGGTAATAATCGCCGCGCTAAGCTGTACCGCCTGTTTCCCAGCTTTGGGTGCTCTTGCCGCAACTCTCGGTCTCGGCTTCCTTGGTCAACTGGAGGGGGTTGCTGTCAACAAGCTATTGCCCACATTTGCCGGTCTCGCCTTGGCCGTAAATGCTTATGGCTGGTATCAACATCGAGCGCATTGGAGGGGGTTGCTATCTATAGTTGGGCCGATAGCGATACTGGCCACCCTCTACCCATTGTGGCAGTACGGTTGGAGCACATACTTGTTCTACGCCGCGCTGATCTTGATGTTGGCGGTCTCATTTGCCGACTTGATCTGGCCCCCGAGAGCAGTCTGCCCCGTACCGGAGGTGGCACCATGACTGCTCCGATACTGGTATCAGAAATCACGTGTCCTGCTTGCGGTCATACGAAAACTGAGACTATGCCTACTGATGCCTGCCAGTGGTTCTATAAATGCGAATCCTGCCACGAACTCTTGAAACCTAAGCCCGGTGATTGCTGCGTGTATTGCTCCTATGGCAGCGTGAAGTGTCCACCCATACAGGCTGGCGATTCTTGTTGCGGCTGAATCTCAGCGGCCGGTTCTGGCCACAAAGCGGACGTCCAGCCAGCCCTTAATGTAGTCCCCTTTGAGGACGCAGCTGTCTTTGAAGGCACTAGAAAAACGCCAGCGAAGCTGTGACAAAGACCCGGTCTTGCCCGTCGACCAAAGCAACATTGGGCGTCAGAGATGAGATTTCCGTAAAGGCATTGATGCCATCCGGGTAGTGCCGGTAATTGACCTGGAAGTCAATGTGTCCGCGTTGTATGTGGATCCGGTGGCTCAATGTCAGATCAAACCGATCGTAGGAGCCATCAGCGACGGCTGCTGTACCGTAGTAGACACCCGACAGCGCGCTGTTTGATCCGAGCGGAACGATAGCCCAGAGATTGCCGGCGTGGTCGGGTCGTAGAGTGCCCTCAAAGGGTGTGTCGGTATCTGCATCCAGGTACACGTAGGATGCACCCCATTCGATGCCGTTCCGCAGCGTATGGTGAACCCCCAGCTCGGCGCCCTGCGTCTGGAGGTCGCCATCATTGGTCAGCCTGAAGTCAACGTAATTGAAGGGTTCAGAGATCAGATCGCTGTAGTCCTCATGGAACACCGTCAGGTCCGCCTGAAGGTGATTGAATTGGCTGTAGGACAGACTGATTTCGCTGTGTTCAAGTACCTCGGGTTTGAGGTGGTTTGGTGAGAAAGCTGTCCGGATCAGGTTGGCACCTGGCCGCCCCAAATGGTCAGTATCGCCGGCATCGTAATCCACGGCATAGGTCCACATCCGCTCGGTTTCGTACACGTCAGGTAGTCGTTCAGACCGGGCGTGCATGGCCCGCAGCACAAGATTTTCCTGCAGCTGGTAATTCGCAGCAACGCGGTAGGAAAGTGCCTCGTCGCTGTCCACTGTGCTGGTGGATTCCCATGCCAGCGTGCCATTGAACACCCAGCGAGGGGAGGGCGTGTAGCGCAGAGTATCGTAGAGATGCACCGTATCCTGGTCGACCTCGCCATTGAGGTAGGTCTGGGAGGTTACATCGTTGCGGGTGTAGGCCAGCCCGAAGACGTTCTCGAGCGTGTCGGAGAGTCGGGAGACCACATTGCCGTTCAGTTCGTAGCGATCCTCGTCCAGGTCCTGATCAGTGAATCCGCACCGCTCCTCCAACAGGCTCAGACCGTAGCGTTGCAGGTAAGGGCCTAGCGCATCAATGGTGGCCTGCTCTTGCTGGGATGGTGTCTGAATCAGTGAATGGTCCAGGACCAGGTTGCCCGACAGCATGGCGCCGACGACCGCGATCTGATCCCGCATATCAAAGTGGACTGAGGGTAGGGCATCGACTTCGGCAACCCGCGGATCAAAGGCAAAGTTGTTACCACACAGGCTGATGGCCTGATCCCGTGCGTAGGTGCTGGCGTTCAGGCCCACGGTGATGTTGTGTCCGATATTGCCGGTGTAGGCTGCGCCGTGCAGCTCCGCAGAGAAAAACCCGCTCGTCTCATCTGCGTCCGGTGACACCCGGAAATGGCTGAGTGCCACCGCCAGGAAAGGGTCATCAGAATTCAGGTGATCGAATCCCGGAATTTGGTAACTCGAATCCGCGTAGGAGCCGGCGATGTCGAGCATCCAATTCGCGCTGAGCCGGTGTTCGAGATTCATCATGACTGAGTCGGTGGCGACGTCATTCTCGTAGTTGCCTTCAAAATCCACGGCGCCATCGAAGCCGTTGTTTTCTCGATGGAAATACCGCAGCCCCAGCTGGGTTTCACCGAGCTGCCAGCCGCCCTTCAGGAACAGGTCCCGGGTTTGCCCCTCACCGATCCGGGTTGAGCCGTAGAGACCGCGTGTGGCGATGGTGTCCTGAATCAGGTTTACGGTGGAGGTCATGGCATTGGTGCCGTACTCGGGACTGGGACCCCGGACGACCTCGATGTAATTCAGGTCTTGCAGGTCCAGGGGCAGACGGTACCAGTGGGCGCCGGCGTAGCCGGGGCGCTGCAAGCGATTGGAGTTATACAGGACCTCGCTGCGCCGCGGCACATTGACATTGGCCCCGTGGTAGCCGACGGAGACATCGGAGCCATGGGTCTCGCTCACCATCATCCCGGGCACCAGCCGCAGGACATCGACCATGTCGGTGATGCCCAGTTTGCGCAAGGTGGCGACTTCCAGCTGCGTAACCGCGTTCGGTGTGTCGAGGTAGGAGGATTGCATGCGGGCTGGCGTGATGAAGAAAGTACCGCTGTCTGCGGTGATGATCACGTCGTCTGCAGGGTCGGGAACGAGGGGGTATTCCTCGAGCGACTCTTGAGCCTGCGCGTAGAAAGTGAGCAGCGCGGCTCCGAGCGCGCACCCGATTTTGAAGGATGATGTCATGGCATCAGCGTGTTTTTCCGTCCCGTTATTCAACGTAGACGGAGACGGCTTTGAGCACAAGGCGTGATGGCCTAGCCTGGTGACCCGAACGGGCTTTAGGTGCGCGCGAAGACCCATACCGCGGTTTGGATCAGGGCACCGAAGCATTCCGAGAGAACAGGGAAGTAGGCTCCTTGGGCGGGGTCGTAGCGCTCAACGACCTCAGGTGGCATCTCGTAGTGCAGGGCGGCCTCGTGCATGTAGTTGAGGTAGCGCCGCGAGGGCAGGGCGGGCGTGACGAGGTCGGGTTTTGAGATCAGGGTTCTGGCCTGCGCGGTCGAGCCGTCCTGGAACGTCACCGTGACGTCGCGGATAGCGTAGGCATCCCCTTCGCTACCGATGATGCGCGCAAATTCGTCCTCGCGCAGGCGGTGATAGACCCCGTAGGCCATGGCGCCGGGTGCTGTCTTTAAATTGGCAAAGGCCGGCTCCAACGGGGGCATCCCGTCCAGGTCGAAGGTGACCGCGTAATCCGCGAGGGCCGCCATCCGGCTCTGGGCCCGGTCGATACCCCTTACCCGGGTGAAATACCGGTCGTTCATGTTGGAGCCGTAGGCAAAATAGCCCACGGTGGCCGCCGGATCCGGTACCGGGGCTTTTCCGGGTAGCTGGAAAGAGAGATTCAGGCCGAGCACGATGGCAATCGGCAGCCCGAAGATCAGCCCGACCACCCAGCGCAGGATGGCGCCGCGCTCCGCCAGGGCTCCCATGCTAGATCGCATCAAGTCTCGCGAGTTCAAGGAAGGCCGCCGCCGTTGCCAGCACCGTGTCTTCATCCGGGGCAGGTCCTTTGCCGACCTTGATCGCGTAATAGCGGGCAACCCGGACCACCACCTTGGTCCAGAGCAGCAATTGGTCCGGTTCCAGGGGATCCAGCCCTTTGTCCTTCATCGCGCGAGCCACTACGGTCTGTACAAACCCCTGCTGGGGTGGCGTTAGCCCGCTACGGGCCAGTTCGGCGTTCACGTCCAGGGCCACGTATTTGCCGGTCAAGTAATCGAGTAGCTCATCCTGGGTTACGTTCACCGGGTAATGGGTGGTGATGTAATTGACGAGGGTCGAGAGGTTGCTGCGCCGGGGTTTGGTACCGGTGAACCAGGCGCCAGCCGACACAGGACGGATCTCAGCCGCCTGGACCAGCCATGTCGAGCGTCCCTGGCCTTGGGGTGGCACAGATAGCGCGTCCAGCAGCGCATTGAGGCGATCCGCGAAGGCCGAGTGAGTCCGCGCCATTGTCTCCAGGTCGAGCAGCATGCTCTGTGTCACTAAGGAGGTCGCCATGGGCTCCTGCTTCGTTGTTGTGCGGGGTGCCAAATAATTCTACAGACATTGTTGACAAGAATGAAGTTATATACAAACCTATAAACCGATACTAAAACCTAATGTGCAGTGATCCTAACCTAAGGCTCCGATCGCGGCACACACCGGTAGTCCCCCCTCAATAGATGAGGGCGGCTGTATTGGATAGGGAGGCGTGAGCATGTCTGTCGATGAAGTGATCCGGTATTTCGGGAACAACGCCTCGGCGGCGGCCCGTGCCCTGAATACTACTCCGCATAACATTTATCGCTGGCGCCGCGAGGGCCAGGTCCCCCGCGGCCGTCAGTACGAGCTTCACCTAAAAACACGGGGTGAACTGCAAGCAGACGGCTTTGATCCCGACGCCGACTACCTGGCCATTGGGCGGACGCTGGCCCAATGAAATGGCAACTGGCAGCCAGTCTCGTAGTGATATCCACCGTGGTGTTGGCTGAGCCGGCCACCGTCGTGACCACTGGCGAGGTACCGCTATCGGAGGTAGCCCGCCAATGGGGTTTGAGCGAGACGGAATACCGCCGTTACCAGGACATCATGGCGGGGCAGCGGGGCCAATGGACGCCGGGCCTGGACCCCATCACCGCCCTCGGGGTGAGCACCGACTCGGCAGAAGAGCGTAAGCGCTTTGCTGAACTGTTCGTGGCGACGGAGTTTGAACGCACGCGCAAGGAGCTTGCCTTCCAGCGCGCAGTGGATGCCGCCTGGCAACGCCTCTATCCGGACACGCCCCGACTGCAGCTTGCCAGTCAGGCAACACGACAAAGCGGCAGCACCGCCCAACGTACGGCACTCATTCTGCGCCGAAACAGCAAGGCAGGGCATGAGCGCCTGCAAACACTGCTGACGAATCCGTCGGTACCCGTGGACGTGCACGTGGTCGACACCCAGGGGAGCGACCGCGCGTTGCGCGCGTGGGCGGCGAGTTTTCCGGCCCTGATAACGGCACTGAATGCCGGTCAGGCAACACTGAATCACGGCGATCAATTTCGGGCGGAGCTGGGTTTGCCCGCCATCTACCGCAAGAACGGAGCCGGCCAATGGACGCGCGTCGAGTAATGCGCTGGCTGGGGGCCTGTCTGCTGAGTCTGGCGACATCGGCAGCGCAGGCGGACCGTTCACACTTTGATGCGGTGGCGGCCTATGTCGGTGTGCCACCAGACATTTTGTATGCTATGGCACTGGCGGAGTCCGGGCGGGTCGACGGCGGTCAGTTCGCGCCCTGGCCCTGGACCCTGAACATCGCGGGTGAGGCCCATTACTACCCGGACCGGGCCAGTTTGTTTGCGGCCCTGATGGCGGCCCTGCAAGCGCAAGAACTGCGTATCGATGTCGGTCCACTGCAACTCAACTGGTATTGGCAGTTTGAGCGAATCCCATCGCCCTGGCGACTCACCGACCCGGTGGTGAATACCAAGCTAGGGGCGGTGTTCCTCAAGGAACAATTCAGGGAGGGTGAGGACTGGTGGCTGGCGGTCGGGCGCTATCACCGCCCCCGTGACGCAACGGCACAGGACCGGGCAATCCGTGAGGCTTACCGGACCCGCGTACAGCACCTGCACGACCAGTACGTAGCGCCAGCCGCGAAGCCCTCAGCCCGGGCGATGCCGGAGGTGGCTGATGCGCGGTAGCACAACCCACTGGGCGCTGGCGTTCTTGGCGGGCTCCATGAGCGCAGTCGTCCTTGCGGCGCACCCAGGCAAGGCGCCCGTGGTGGTGTTCGTTGGGTCGGACACGGTACCGACAGCCCCCTATATAGAAGGCGTGAACCGACCACGGCCTGTGCCCAACACCGATCGTCGCTTGCGCGCACCCGGCCCGGGCGTGACGCCCCTTGCGACGCGTCTGCCGCTGATGCCCGACACCTTGCAACCCGGCACACCCGCCGTGCGCGAAACGACGGCCCCCGTGAGGCCTTTCTTCGTGATGGGCATGGACCGGCGCAGCCTGGACTGGTTGGCACAGTCACTGTCGACATTGCTTGATCTCAATGCAACGGGCCTGGTGGTACAGGCTGCGAACCCGGGGGACTGGCAGTTATTGCGAGAGAAGGCCCGGGTCTCGGGCCTGTCGTTGTCGCTCATGCCGGACACCGGTCTGGCCGAGGCCTATGGCATTGCGCGATATCCGGTGTTGGTGGTGCCTGAGGGTACCGTCGTTGGGGAGGGCGGCTCATGAGCGCACCCATCGAAGCGCTGCTGCGCCCGCCGGTGGAATACTCTGCCATCGCAACGCATACCTCACTGGCGCTGCTGGGGATAGGCGCACCCCAGGTGCTGTTACTGTCGGGTGGCGTCGGTTATGGCCTGGCGGCTGCGTGTTCTCTGCGTGCCCTGTGGTTGAGCCGGCGTATGACGCGTCTGCTGCGCTACCAGCGCCGCCTGCGAGTACTGCCCACGTATCGACTCCACCCCAAAAATCTCCCCGCCCCGAAAGGCGAGCTGTTCCTCGGCCGCGGCTTTCAGTGGCGGACACAACACACCCAGCGCTATGCCGATACCCAGCGTACTGAACACTGTCACTTCGACCGGCGCGGTCCGTTCTATCACGTTGTCCGCGCCGGGGTAGACGCGCTTGCAAAAACGCCGCTGCGGCCATTGATAAAACCCTTCAATAGTCAGTGCCTCTTAAACCCCTTTCCGCCGCGACCCTACGTGGAAGGCAGCCCAGAGCTGCACGGTGTCGGACTCTACGAAAAGGAAACCGACGTCACCCTGCAGCAGGCCGAACGCGTTGCCCACACCTTTGTGGTGGGTACCACCCGGGTCGGTAAAACCCGCTTGCTGGAAGTCATAGCCAGCCAGGACATCCGCGGCGGCGAGGTGGTTATTGTGTTTGATCCCAAGGGCGATGGGGATCTGCTCGCGCGTTTGTATACGGAAGCCCGCCGGGCTGGCAGGGCAGGGGAGTTCCAGGTCTTTCATCTGGGTTTTCCGGAGCAATCGGTGACCTATAACCCGGTGGGCTCTTTCTCCCGGGTCACTGAGGTGGCCAGTCGCATTGCCGGGCAGTTACCCAATGAAGGTAACTCCGCCGCCTTTCGGGAGTTCGCCTGGCGCTACGTCAACGTATTGGCCAAGGTGCTCGATGTCCTCGGTGAACCGATCAACTACCAGGTCCTGCTGGAGTGCAGTACTGACATTGACGCGTTGGTCGTGCGCTACCTCGCCTGCGTGGCAGGCCAGCAACAGTGCGAGGACTGGGCAGAGCAGGTCGCCGATCTGGTCGCCAGTGCCGCCAAAATGCCCGCCCAGTACAAAGGTAGAGATCGTGCTGCCTGGGCCAGTGTGGAGTTATTCCGGCGCGTTGGGCTAAGTGATCCTACCGCCACCTCGCTGATCAAGACTTTCGAGCACGACAAAAGCCACTTCGACAAACTGGTCGCCAGCCTTTATCCCCTGCTGGAAAAACTGACCTCCGGGCCGGTGGCGCGTCTGCTCTCACCGGAGAGTAATCCGGAAGACACCACCGAACGCCTGTCCTGGAAGCGGGTGATCGAGCGCGGCGGGATTGTCTATGTGGGCCTGGATGCCTTGAGTGATCCCGATGTGGCGAGCGCGGTGGGTAATGCCATGTTCGCGGATCTCACCTCGGTAGCGGGCAGCCTGTACAAGGATGCCCAGCGCGGTGCGACCCTCAACAAGGTCTGTGTTCACGCCGATGAATTCAATGAGCTGGTGGGGCGGGAGTTTATTCCGTTGGCGAACAAGGCCGGCGGTGCCGGCTTTCAGCTGACGGTCTACACCCAAACTCTGTCTGACGTGATCGCCCGATTCGACAATCCGGCCCGGGCCGGTCAGGTGGTGGGCAACCTCGGCACCATCATCATGCTGCGCGTCAAAGAAAAAGCCACTGCGGAGCTGCTGACCGATCGCCTCAAAGAGGTCGAGATCAATCACCTGATGCTGGACTCCGGCAGTACTGACAGTGCCGATCCTGAGAGCGAGGTGCACTTTACCTCCAGTACCCGCCAGCGGATTTCCAGCCAACGCGTACCGATGATCCACGCCGGCGATCTCGATGCCCTGCCCAAGGGTCACGCCTTTGCGTTGATTGCGGGGCGCCTCTACAAACTGCGCCTGCCGCTGTTCAGTGATGACGCAGAACTGCCGAGTGGTCTGCAGACCATGGTCGATGCCATGTGCCGGGACTATGTCCACGGCAATGTTGAGGGCTGGGCGGACACCACGCCCCTGGGCTGGCAATCGTGAGGTGGCCGTCATGAGGGTTCGGGTATGAGTCGCGAATCAGCAGCGCGCCCCGCACGCGAGCAGACACCGAGTCGCCCCGCACGCCGCGGGCCGATCAGTCTGAGCCTGGCCTTGATCAGTGCCCTGGTCGGCGCGGCGCTGACCGCCGGGCTGCTGTCGGTCCTGCTGGAGTGGGCCGGCATTGCGCTTGGCTGGTGGCCGGGCTCTCACAGCCGTGACCTCTTACTCACCGAGCGCGGTTATATCGAAGCCATCGATGACTACCCCCTGAGTCCCCTGCGCCCGACGCAGATCACCGCCCTGGCCTGGGGCCGGGTGGATGAAGGGCTGGCCCTGGTGGGTCTCGGCGCCTCGGCCGGGGTGTATGTGGTGGCGGCCATCAACACGGTGAAGCTGCTGGTGCTGCGCAGTGTGATTGTGCTGCTGGCCTTACCAGGCTACGCCCTGGCAATTGTGGCCGGGCTGTTCGAGGGCTTGGTGGCGAGAGACATCCGCAAGTTCACCGGTGGCCATGAGAGTGCCTATGTCTTTCACAAGGCGAAGCGCTGGGTGCTGCCCAGCGTAATGCTCACGGTGACGCTCTATTTGATGCTGCCCTGGTCGATCCCGCCGGCGCTGCTGTTTGCCCCCACCATGTGCCTGACCGGTGCGATGACCTACATCGCTGCCAGCCGCTTCAAAAAATTCGTGTAGGGAGGTCGCCACCGATGCCGCAAATGAGCAGTGCACAACAGGCCGCCTTCAACGGTGCCAACGGCACGTCGAGTGCGACGGCGGTTCAAGTCCACGACCTGATCGTCGGCTCTCTGCTGGTACTGATGCTGATCTGGCTGGCCTGGGTGAGCCTGAGCGCCTACCAGTCACTACGCGTTCCGGGGACACGGGTCCTGGATGCGGGCGCCAAGGTAGCACGCGCCTTCTTTATCGCCGTCTTCATCATGGCGGTGGCAAACCTGAACTGGTCTTAACACGAGGATTCATCCATGAAAGATAAACACCCGGCCCAAGGGGGCCTTACTGCCAAACTGGCAGCCTACTCACAACGTATCGCTCTGCTAATCACCGGTCTGAGCGTCACTGCCCAGCAGGCCCTGGCAGATCTGCCGACCATGGCGGAACCGACCCGGGGTATCACCGATGGCGACTACATCAGGACCGGGCAGGACTACGCCTATGACATCGGTATCTTCATCGGCCTCGCGATCGCCACCGTGGCGATGTTCGTGGTGGTCAAAAACTCCCTGTCGTCCTACTCCGAGGTGCAGGACGGCAAGGGCACCTGGGGCCAGCTTGGCCTCAATTTTGGTGTCGGCGTCCTCCTGCTGGTGTTCATTGTGTTTCTGCTCACCGAAGCGGCGACGATCCTGTAATGGCCGCCCGCCGCGACATCGACTTTCTGCCTGACCGGCTCAACGAAGAGCCGGTGGTGTTCCTGGCAATGACCAACTCGGAGATTAAATTCGCCGCGTTGGCCTGCTTTGCATTCTGGCTGCCACTCACCACCCTCGCGGGCGCGTTGGTTGGCCAGGCCCTGCTGGGTGTGGCCCTGTCGCTGGCGGGCGTATTTGCCAGCCTGTGGATGATCGGCAAGCGCCTGCGCGTGCTGAAGCGCGGTCGGCCCCGGCAGTTCCATGTTATGGCCATCCGGGCAGGCCTCCAGGACTGGGGTCTGCTGCCGCAGACCCTGATCCGGGAAAGCCGCACCTGGGACATTCATCGTTGGAGGACACCGTGAGCCGCTATGACGACCTGGTGCATGCCAGGGACCGGACTATTCGCCTGCTGCTGGGTGGCGTTGCGATCCTGGCCCTCTTGCTGCTGCTGGCACTGGTGGGCTGGAGCCGCGCCCCCGAAAACATTCGCCTGCACTACCCACCCGACCTGGCCGCTGGGGCCGTGCAGCAGCTGGGGGATATCCCCAAGGTCAATCTCTACACCTTCGCCTACTACATCTTTCAGCAACTCAATCGCTGGCCGGTGGATGGCAGCGATGACTACTACCGCCAGATCCATCGCCTGCGGGGTTATTTCACCCCGGCCTGCTTTGATGAACGTCTGCAGGATCTGGAGGCTCGTGAGCGGGAGATCCGCGGACGGGTGCGCTCGGTGTGGGAAATCCCGGGTCGGGGCTTTGGCAACCAGCGCGTACAGGCGGTCGGCCCCAACCAGTGGGTGGTGGGCCTGGACCTGCACGTACAGGAAACCTACCGCGGCGAGCGGGTGAAGGATCGGCTTATCCACTACCCCCTGCGCGTGGTGGCCTACGACGTCGACCCGGAAACCAACCCCTGGGGCCTGGCCCTCGACTGTCTGGCGGCGGCCCCGCGAGTGATTGACATCAACAGCGGCGAAGCGGCCGGGGAGGGCACATGACACGCAGTGTGATACAGGGCATCGCGATCGCTGTGATGTTTGCTCTGGGCCTGTCGAGCAAAAGCGTCCAAGCCGACACCGTGGTCTGGCGCCAGAGCCCGATCCCGGTGGAGTTGGTGGTGGGTGTCGAACAGCTGATCCGCCTGCCCGCCAATGCCGAGATTGGTCTGCCGCCGGTGCTCGCCAACCCACAGATGTTTCGGACTCTGGTCACTGGGGGCATGGCCTACTGGACGGCCCTGGAGCCCTTCGAGACCCAGCGCATCCAGGCCCGGCTGGTGAGTGGCGAGTTCCTCTTGTTCGATGTCAGTGCCCGCACCGTGAAAGCTCCGCCCAGCGAAGTACCGATCCTGCAAGTGGTCATGCAGGGGGATGGTGAGATGAGCACTGGAACGAGCGGGCTCGACGCGCAGAAACGAGCGCAAGGCGATGCGGTGCTGTTTGAGCTGCTGCGCTATGCCGCCCAGTCGATCTATGCCCCGACGCGGCTGATCGCGCCGCTGCCGGGTATTCGCGAGGTACCGGTAGGGTTATCGGGCAACCTGTCCCGACTCTATGACCGCGGCCGTCAGCCGGTGGTGGTGATGCCACACCGGTCCTGGGCCGCCGGGGACTTCTATGTCACTGCCTTCATCGTGACCAACGAAGCCACCACGCCCATCGAGCTGGATAACCGGCGTGTCATGCACACGCCCCACGCCCAACGCAGCGGTGTGGACCCCCACTTTGTGGCCAGTGCCTTCTACCGCCAGACGCTGCCGGGCCGTGAGGCAGGCAAATTGGGGGGAAACCGCACAACGCTGTTTATCGTGACCGACCGGCCCATTCGCTCTGTGATCCGGGGGGCCGGCGTATGACACAGAACCGCTGGGTACAGGTGGCGAGCGCTGCCTTGCTGATCGGGGTGGTGCTATTGGTGCTGCGCGGCTGTGAGCGCAGCCACCGCACCACCGAAGAACGTCTGGATGTGGGCGGCGCCTCACCCATCTCGAAACAGCTGGCGGATGAACTCGGCGTGGAAGGCGATACCGAGCGCGACACAGTGCAGACCCTGGTGGCCGAAGTCAAAAACCTGCGCGACCAGGCCGATCAGCTGCGCGATGACAATGTGACCCTGCGCAAAGACAACGCGGAATTGCGCAAGATGGAAAAGCGCCTCGGTCAGGATCTGCAGAGCGACCTGAATCAGGCCCGCCAGCACGTACAGACTCGCTTTGATCGCGACATGGAGCGCGCACAACAGCAGATCAATCAGCTGGAAGCCCGTGCCCGCGAACTTCAGGGCCATCTCGAGAGCGAAGCGACAACTACGCGCTTTGATATCGCCGGTGGCACCGGGTTCAGCCCCGAAGAGATGACCTGGGTGGCGCCGCTGGGCGGCAGTGGCAACAGCGGCAACGTACTCACCGACCACCTCAACCGGGTCACCGGGCAGTCAAACAGCGCGGGCAGCAACGCGCTCTCCGGGCTGGCCTCGGGCAACACGGGCGACAAGGACGCACTGGTGCCCTATTACACGGTGCCGCGCAACGCGACGCTGATGAACGCCACGGCGATGACCGCCCTGGTCGGGCGGGTCCCCATCGGCAGTCAGGTCACTGACCCCTACAGCTTCAAGGTGATCATCGGCTCGGACAACCTCGCGGCCAATGGTATTGAGGTCCCGGAAGTCGCCTACGCGGTGGCCAGCGGCAAGGCGGTAGGGGACTGGACCCTGGGCTGTGTGCGTGGGGATCTGCGTTCGATCACCTTTGTGTTTAATGACGGCACCATCCGTACGGTGCCCAAAGCCGAGGACATCTACGAGGGGAATGCCCAGCAGCAGACCACGGTCATCGGTGAGCTCTCCGATGAATACGGCAACCCCTGTGTGGTGGGCCAGCGCATCTCCAATGCCTCCTCCTATCTTGCCCAGCGTATTGGCGTGGTCGGTGTCGCCGCAGCCGCCGAAGCGGCGGCCGCCAGCCAGACCACCCAGGTCACCAGCATCGGGGCGGGCGGTGCCGGCGTCGGCACCATCGTCACCGGGGATACCGGCGAATACATCCTCGGTCAGGCCATTGCCGATGGCACTACGGAGGTCGCCCGCTGGCTGGATGAACGTCAGGCCCAGCAGTTCGATGCGATCTATGTCGACCCCGGCATGACCGTGAGTCTGCACATCACCGAGCAACTGGCCATTGACTACGACCCCAAAGGCCGACGGGTGAATCACCTCGCGGACCGGCAAGGAGGCTACCGTGCACTCGATTGAACACCGCTTGATGGAACCCAAAAGACATTTGCCCGCAGTGATGGTACTGCTTGGCAGCTTGAGTATCGGCGGCTGTGCCAATCAGGAGACCATCCTGCCGCCGACTGAGCACAGCATGCTGGAGATCTACCGCGGCACCCTGAATACCGAGACCAGCGCTGACATTGAGCTATTGCAGCCAAGGGCGGTGTGCCAGGACCTCGAACTCGAAGAATCCCTCGAGACCTGCGAAGAAAAAGTCGCGGCGCACACCACGACCGCCTACCAGCAACTGGACGCCCAGCCTGCGGGCGAGGCACTGGACTACCTGCCCTATACGCGGGAGGTCGCCACCGAGACCCGCAACCTGTTTCCGCGGCTGGCCAACCCCGATCTGCTGATCTACGTCTACCCGCACCTGGCGACCCGGAGCCGGGCACCGATTCCCGGTTACACCACAGTGATCCCACTCTACGAGCGAGTAGAGTATCGCCTGCCCGGGGAGTCCCAACGGGTGACGCCGGTTGCCGTGACCCAACCGGTCCCGAGTACCCAGCCCGCCGCCGGCACTGACACATCGACCCCGCGCTACCACAAAAGCAGTGATCTGGAGGGGCAGCCCCTTGCCCCGCGAACCCTGGGGGCGACCGCGACAACCGGCGAAAGCCCTGAAAGCCCAGGAATCGATGACAAGGATGCGCCATGACTGCATCCGACCCCGAGCTGCGCCCCCGCCTGCCGGGCGAGGGCGTCAAAAAGGCTCCACTCAGTCAGCGGGCGCGTCGAAGCCTGTACAAACGCCAGCGCTCCTTCGTGGATTTTTTGCCCTGGGTGGAATACCTGGCCGAACACCAGGCGATCCTGCTGGCCGATGGGGTGAGTGTGGGCGCGGTGCTGGAAGTGCTCCCGGCGGGGACTGAGGGCCGCTCCCCGGACTACTTGGCTGAACTGCGCGATACGCTGCAGGACGCCTTGCAGGACAGTTTTGACGAACACGACCAGGCGCCCTGGGTGCTGCAGAGCTATACCTTCGATGAGCCCGACCTTGATACGGCCATGGAGGCCGTTAGCCACTATCCCGCCCGACACATCCGCGACACAGCTTATACCCGCGCCTATCTCGAGCTCATGGCGCGCCACTACCAGGGCATCAGCAAACCCGGTGGGCTGTTTTATGACGGGGTGGTGACCCAGACCGACTGGGGTGGGGCGGTGCGCCGCAACCTGCTCATGCTTTATCGCAAGCACCCGACACCGAAGGGGCGTAAGGCCCGCAGTGAGGCCGGGATGGATCGCGAGACCGCCCTGCTGGAGCTGGCCGATACCGTGGACAAGTTCACCCAGGCTTTAAACGCTGCCGGGGTGGGCCTCAAGCCTCTGTCGGGGACAGACTTTCATGACTGGCTGCTGGGCTTTTTCAATGAGGGCTCTGACCTCTTTGGCGGGGATACCAAAGCCTTCCTGCGCGCCGCGCGCCACGATGATGACACCCTGCCGGTGGGCGATCGCTTCACTGAGACCTTGTTCTACGAGCATCCGCGCAGTGATCGGGAAGGCCAGTGCTGGTGGTTCGGCAACAGCGCCCTGCGCTGCCTGTCCATCGACGGCCTGCGCCGCCGGCCACCGGTTGGGCAGGTCACCGGCGAAATCACCCGGGGCGATGCCACCCATACCCTGATCGATGTGTTGCCGCCGGGCAGTGTGTTCGTCACCACGATGGTAGTGATCCCCCAGGACTCGCTGGAAGCGCATATTCAGGCTATCGACGCCTCGGCGATTGGCGAGGGCAGTGAACCCGCCCAGGTGCGCAAGGACTGCGGCACCGCCCTGGAGATACTGGCCGAGCGTCACAAGTTCTACCGCGCCCAGTATGCAGTCTATCTGCGTGGGTCGAGTGTCGCCGAGCTCAACGAGCGCAGCACCGCCCTGCGGGCGCGCCTGCTGAATGTCGGTTTTCGGGCCATTGCCCCGAAGGATGATTTCACGGCCCTGGATGCGGCGATCCGCAACCTGCCGATGGTCTATGACCCGGCGCTGGATGCCAGGGAAGGCTGGCGCGGGGCCCAGATTACCCTGGTGCAGCACATGGCCAACCTGTCCTGTTTCTTTGGGCGTAACCGCGGTACCGGTCACCCGGGTCTGGCCCTGTTTAACCGGGGCGGCGAGCCGATGTTCTTCGATCCCCTCAATCCTGCTGATCGCCAGAAGAACGCCCACATGCTGATTCTGGGGCCTACTGGCGCGGGCAAGTCCGCCTCGGTCATCTCGATGCTGGCCCATGTGATGGCGATGCACCGGCCGCGGCTGTTCATTATCGAGGCGGGTAACTCTTTCGGCCTGCTGGGGCAGTGGTTTGCGTCCCTCGGCCTGTCGGTCAACCAGGTCTCTCTGAAGCCCGGCAGCGGCGTGGCGCTCTCGCCTTTCGCCGATGCCCACCGGCTGCTGCAGGGTGGCGTGCTGTTTGATCCGTTCACCGCGGTGGAGGCCGGCGATGATGAGGAAGAACCCCGGGACATCATGGGCGAACTGGAGGTTGTGGCCCTGCTGATGATCACCGGCGGCGAAGAGCGCGAAGCCCGGGAGATCCGCCGGGCCGATCGCAGCATGATCCGTCGGGCAATCCTGACAGCGGCCGAGCGGGCCCAGGCCGCGGACCGGCCCACGCTGACCGAGGATGTGCGCGAGGCCTTCTTTGTACTGGCCGAATCGGCGCGCACCGATGCCGAGGCGAGCAAGCTGCGCAATATGGGGCAGGCCATCGACATGTACTGTCATGCCTTCAACGGTGAGGTCTTCAATACCGTCGGCGACCCCTGGCCGGAGGCTGATGTCACCATTATTGATCTGGCCACCTTCGCCCGGGAGGGCTACGAGGCCAATCTGGCGATCTCGGTGATCAGCTGCCTGAACCGCATCAATCACATTGCCGAGCGCGATCAGTTCACCGACCGGGAAATCGTGGTGACCATCGACGAGGCCCACATCATTACTACCAACCCGCTGTTGGCGCCCTTTCTGGTTAAGATCGTCAAAATGTGGCGCAAGCTGGGCGCCTGGCTATGGAGCGCGACCCAGAACATGGCCGACTACCCCGACGCGGCCCGCAAGATGCTCAATACGGTGGAGTGGTGGCTGTGCCTGGTAATGCCCAAGGAGGAAGTGGAGGCGCTGGAGCAGTACCGCCAGCTGCACGCAGGTCAGCGCAGTATGCTGCTGTCCGCCAGCAAGGCCCCCGGCCAATACACCGAGGGCGTGTTGATGAGCGAGCAACACGAGTACCTGGTGCGCAACGTGCCGCCGTCCCTGATGCTCGCCCTGGCTCAGACTGAAAAACACGAAAAAGCCCAGCGTAATGCCCTGATGCGCGAACACGGTTGTAGCGAACTGGAAGCCGCCATGCGGGTTGCCGCCGAGATTGATCAGGCACGGGGGATCAGCGATGACCCGCTATAAGGCCTACTTGCTGGCACCCCTGGCTGCCTTCGTCTTGTGTCTATCACTCCCCGCTCGCGCCACCGAGGTGATGTTATTTACCGCCGAGGGGCTGCGTCCGGTCGCGAACGCGGATCAGGCCACGGCGGTGTTTGTGCTGGGTGATACCCGCTCAGCCCTCAAGGGCCTGCACTTTCCGAACCCGGGCAATCCGCAAGCGGCCCGACAAACCGCACTGGCCCGCCTCAATCAACCCGTGGCCCAACAGGCGCTGGCACAACTGCGCGAGCAGGCCAATGCCGCGGCGATGGCGCAGCTATTGGGCATTGAACGCTTACCAGCGGTATTGGTGGCCCCGGGCTACGTGGTTTTTGGCGTCTATGACGTGGCCGAGGCACTGAGCAAAGTGGAGGCCTATCGTGCGCACCCTTGAAGCTGATCGTACAGTTCTACACGCCCTCTGCCTGATGCTGATCCTCTCCTGCAGCGCGCTCAGCCCGCCGGCCCAGGCGGACACTGCCACCATCAGCTCCGCGGGCATCATGAGTGCGGCCCTGGATCTGAGCTGTCAGGCCTACCAGGTGATCGGCCTGTGTCTGTGGATGACCTGTACACCCGTCGGTTGTGAGTTCGACTATTCGGTGCGGGCAGAGCACTACATCCCCGAGGTTGTGGTATCGGCCTACCCCTTTATCGGCAACACCAGCTGGCCCGAGGCGAATCACCTGGCCAGTCCGACCAGCTTTGCGGAGGAGGGTGGGGCGAGTGATGAGGGCGGTGCCATCGATCGCGAGCAGGCCCTCAAATTCAAGCACGCCGATGTCATCGGCTCCCCGGGTGTCATCGATTACTGGGCGCTGGCCGCTGTCAGCTCTGATGTATTGCCTTTCTGCACACCCCAGACCTGGCCGATGACGCCGTACTTTGTGAGCACCTTCGATCCGGCCTGGCGCAATCCGGTGGTGGAGACGCCCCTGGCACTGGCCAATGTGCTGCAGCGGGTCGGCCGCGGCGCGGCGACCTTTGCGGGCCTGTACCCGCGTATTGGCTTCACTCATCAGAGCCACGATTACAAAAGCGCCCTGGTGGCGGCGATCCGCGCGATGGATATCGTCAGCCAGGATTACCAGCCCCATGTCTACCTGCCGCTCGACAGTTTCAGCACCCCGGCCCAGGGGCAGTGGCCGCCATCGGGGACGGGCGGTGCGCTTTACCAGCAATTGACCCCCTCGATTCAGTCCTGCCGGGTGCTGCCGGATATCGACGACACCCTCTATCCCCTTGATCCCTATGCAGGGCGACTGAACCAGGTGCGCGGCAACGCCTGGCAGGTGTGGCGACCCTACCGCTGCTGCGAGCCCGCCGGGGCGGTGCTGATATTGACCCTATAGGAGACCGCGATGCTGTACCGCCAACAACACAGGATGCTGGGACTGCTGCTGGTCCTGCTCAGCCTGCAGGCCGGCGCCCGCGATGACACCATCTACTACGGCATCGGTGGCGGCGAGCCGATCTCCCGGCCGCCCAGCAACCGGGTCGAGACCCTGCGCCTCGGTGGTGATGTGGCCTGGAACACCGACCTCATCTGCGGCAACTTCGACATGAACGTGTCGGTCAGCGAACAGCTTGAAGGCATCCAGGGCAGCTTTCAGGATCTGATGGGCAACGTCATCCAGTCCGCCACTGCGGCGGTGGCGAGTCTGCCTGCACTGGTGATCCAGCGGGTCAATCCCGCGCTCTACGACCTGCTGCAAAACGGCGTGCTGCAGGCGTCTGAAGAATTTCATATCGCCAAGACCTCCTGCGAGGAACTGGTCGGGGTCATGGATGAGGCCATCGGCAACGATCGTTGGGAGAGGGTCGCCAAAGGAGGCTGGTGGGGTACCCAATCCAATAACGGCGGGGAAATCCTCGACACCAAGGCTCGGGCCGATACCGACGGGGTGGATGCCGGCGTGGTCTGGGTCGCCGGTGCGCGTCGTGGGGGCCAGAACCAGCCCCCCATCGAACCTATCGAGGATGCCGCCAAGGCTGGCTATAACCTACTTCTCAATCGCGTCCCCAACGACACGACCAGCACGGTGAGCACCTGTGACGGTGCCCCCATCTGTGAGGAGTGGGCCTCGCCCCAGGCCTTTGCTGACTGGACGGTGCAAGTGCTGGGCGACAAGGCCATTCGCACCTGTGCCGGTTGTAGCAAGATCGAGGTGCAGGCGGGCATGGGCCTCAACCACTCGGTGGCCTGGCTGGCGGAGCAGATCGCCTTCGAGCTGGGCCTGCTGGTTTCCAGTCCCACGCCGCCAAGCGCTGACGAACTGGCCGAGGTCTCCGGCGGCATGAGCATGCAGCTCACACGACCGGTGGTTGAAGCCCTGCGGGAGGAGGACGAGAACCTGCAGCCCCAGTTGATTGAGCGGTTGGCCGGGGAGATGGCCCTGGCGCGCACCATGGAGCGCGCGCTCATGGCCCGTCGGGCATTACTGGCCGGCATGGACGAGCCCAATGTCGCCAACGTGGCAGTGGGCCGTGAAGCCATCGCCCTGGAAGTCGCAGAGCTCGAGCAGGAGGTCGATAACCTGCTCTACGAGATGGATGTGCGTCAGCGGGTGGCCACCAGCATGCCGGCGGCACTGTTGTCCCGCCAACAACTGCGCAGCCAGGTGATGCAGGTGGAGCCGGTCCCGCAATCTGGTTTCCGGGACGGCGCGGTACAAGAATGAGCCTGCGCTGGCTGACAGGCACGTTGCGCTGGTTGCTGGTCCTGACCCTGGCCTTGTTCGTCGTCACACTCTTGCTCTGGTGGTCCGGCATGGATCCCCGGGCACCCGGCGAACAGGTCGGTGATATCCATACGGCACTCACTCCCTGGCGCGAGTGGTTGCAGCTATTGCGCATCATGCTGTGGATCGCCGCCTGGTATGGGTGGCAGGGCGCGTTGGCGCGCGCCCTCGGGGTCACGGCGGATCAGCGTTCGCAGTGGGCGGCGATGCGCCCGGTCCTCATCGGCGGCCTGTTAGTGGTGGAAGTCCTGATTATCATCAGCCGCGGCTTCGGATAGCGGGCAAGGGAGGGGAAGCTACACAATGGGTGTCGCCAGTTACTTCGAGTTCGTGACCACGCTGTTCAGCTGGATTCTCTACCAGGGCATCTGGGCGGTGCTGGTGGATTCCGGCATTGTGTTCATCCCCATCATCGCCATGGTGCTCGGCAATTGTCTGGACAGTCACAAGGGCGGTGATGACGAGGGCAGTGCCGCCATCCAGTCCCTCAAAAAGATCGAGGCCGACTTCATTGCGATGCTGGGCGTGCTGATCTTTGCGGGCATCCCCCTGCTGGAGGTGCGCCTGGCGGATATGGAATACAACAAGCCGGCCCTGCGCTGTACCGAGGCGGCTGAAACCATTCCCGGCACCGATACCGGAACCACCTACGACACCACCCTGGCGGCGATGGGGGATCAGACCGGCTCGATCCCCCTGTGGTGGGCGATGATGCACTGGCTGAGTAAAGCCGTCACCGCGGCTTCTGTGGCAGCGATCCCCTGCAGTTACGATGTCGCGACCATCGATTACCGGCTGGCCGAAGCCAATCTCGAAGATCCCGACCTGAACCGGGAGCTGGAGCAGTTCAAGCGCGATTGCTGGCAGCCGTCGCTTGCCCGCCTGAGCCGGACCGGTATGGGCAGTATGACCGCGGAGGAAAAAGCCGAAGTGACCTGGCTGGGCTCGGCCTACCTGCAGGGTTCGGGCCTCTATGACCGCTATCACAGCGCTGTGCCCAATCCCCAGTGGAGTTTTGATCCAGCCCGGGACGCGGGCTTTGAGCAATACGCCAGCGCCGGGGGCTTTCCGGCCTGCAGTGACTGGTGGGCTAACAGCACCCTGGGCCTGCGCCGCCGGGTACTCGACTACCTGCCGGCGGACGTGCGGGACGAGATGATCTACAGCGCCGATAACCTGGTGGAGCGCACCTCGACCGTGTCACTGAGCACCAGCGAGCGCGAGGATGTGTTTTTGCGCAAATACCTGTCGGTTAAACGCACCACGGAGGCGGTCAGCTCCGACATGCCACTGGCGGTCACCTATGGGGATGGGGCCAAGCAGGTGCGCCAGGGCCGCTTTGCTGACTGGCGTAATAGCGACAGCGTCCTGCTACAAACAGCCGGCACCATGCTCAACCACGGTGCCTACCTGATCATGGGGGAAGCTGCTCGGGATGTGGGCGTGGCAGGCATGGCCTTTGTCGGCTCTGCCCTGAAAGCCCCGGCCGCCATTGGTGAGGGCTACGCCATGCGCAATGGCATCAGCTTGTTTCAGCCCCTGGCACTGATGATGATGGTGATTGCGCTGCCTTTTCTGCTGATCTTTGGGCGTTACTCCCTGCGCAGCCTCATCACCCTGAGCATCATCTACTTTGGCTTTCACTTCCTGACCTTCATCTGGGCCGTGGCCTTCTGGACCGACAACAACCTGATGCACCTACTCACCAGCGCCGGCGGCCTGAGTGTCTTCGCCTCAGGCACCAGTGCCACGCAGTCACTGATCCTGCTCTACATTTCGCGGTTCTTATATATTGTGTTTCCGCTGCTATATCTCACGGCTGTGGGCTGGGTCGGATATCAAACTGGAGGGGCCGCAAATGAGCTGTCCAACTTCGGAACAAGGTCGGGCGCGATAGGAAATGCTGGAGGTGCAGCAGTAGGGCAGGTGGCAAGCAAAGCTGCCACCAAGGGGAAGGCCTAGTGTTCAACTATGGACGTCATGGGTATCGTGGGGTTTTAGATAAGCCCGCGGGCCATAGCGTCCGTCACCATTTGGGGAGTTTCGATAGTAGGAATCAGTTTCTTCGGAGCAGCGCTCTGAAGTATCGTCCTGAAAGTCCGCATGCCGCAGCACTGCAGTTGCCGCCGCACCAATACCATTCAGCGCCTTGCCGCCAGCGTGCGCGAGTCCGCAGAACAAGTCTTTTACCGTCATCTCACCGCCCTCCGTGCCGGTGTGTCGTCTTTTCAAGCATAGCACGACACGCGGCAGGGCAGGGCGACGGTTTTAGGGTGGGCCCCGAGATTTCAATCCCGCAAAATAGTCCTGTCGGGAATGACGTGCCCAGCGGGCCGCGCGCCATGGCAAGTAGTGCGGTTTGTGACATCAAATGTAGCCAGGAGGCTGGTCTATGCAGCGTACAACACTCATGCTTGAACTGGAGCCGCAGCAGGTTGCGGCACTACTGGCCTTCACCCGGCAGGTGTCACGCAGCGAAGTACAGAATCTGCTCGGGGAATCGGTCGATCCGGATGCCGTGATCAGTGCGCTGGAAGAGTTCCACTGGCAACTGGCGTCTTCAGGGAACAGTGACGCCCTGGAACTGGTGTCACGCTACGGATGATGGGAGTGGCAGGGATGCTGACACTGAGACGCAAGCCGGGCGAGGCTCTGTGCATTGGCGAGGATACGATAATCGTGATCGAGGCCCTCGAACACGGTGATGTCAGGATGCGTGTGAGCAGCCCGCAAGCGATTCGTGTGGAGCACCCCAATACAGACGATCGCCGATTGCCTGACGACAGGAAGCATCAACCGCGATGAGAGTCTTCGTCGCAGAAAAGCCCTCCCTGGGCCATGCCATCGCGGCAGTATTGCCGGGCCCCCAGCAGCGCTACAAGACACACATTGTGTCTGGTGACGGCAACGTCGTGGTCTGGTGTGCCGGCCACCTGCTCAGTCAGTGCATGCCGGAGGACTATAATCCCGCCTATGAGAAGTGGGCGCTGGATCACCTGCCGATAGTGCCCGATCAATGGCGCCTGAAACTCGCCCCGAAGGCCCGCGAGCTCTACAACACGATCAAGCGATACGCCAAGCAGGCCACGGTGATTGTGCATGCCGGTGATCCCGACCGGGAAGGCCAGTGGCTGGTCGATGCTGTGCTGCAGAACATCGGCATTGGCAATACGCCAGTACAGCGAGCAATGATCAGTGACCTCAACCCGCCGGCAGTACGCCGCGCCCTCAGGGCCCTTCATGACAATCAGGATTACCGGGGACTGCGCGATGCAGCTATTGGGCGCACCCGCGCGGACTGGCTCTACGGCCTGAACCTGACCCGGCTCTATACTCTGGCCGGGCGCCAGGCCGGTCTTTCCGGTGTGCTGAGCGTGGGCCGGGTACAGACCCCGGTGCTGGGCCTGGTGGTGCGCCGTGACCGGGAGATCGCGAACTTTGAGGCGCACCCCTTCTATACCGTGCAGGCCACGGTCAGCGCCAAAGGCACCGACTTCACCGCGCAATGGGTACCAGGCGAGCGGGCCGAGGCCTGTCTGGATCCGGAGGGCAGGGTGATCGATAAGGCTTTCGCGGAAGCGGTGGCGAAGGCAATCAGTGGCCAGCCTGGCGAAGTGTCGGTCTTCGAATGCAAGCCCGCTAAGGTCAATGCACCGCTACCCTTCTCGCTGCCGGAACTGCAAAAAACCGCGGCGAAGCTGCGCGGCCTGACGCCCCGCCGCACCCTCGATGTGGCCCAGGCCCTGTATGAGAAACACAAGCTGCTGACCTACCCACGCTCAGATTGCGCCTACCTGCCTCAGGAGCATCACGGACAAGCTAGTGAGGTACGCGAAGCGATCGGCCAGTCGCTTGGGCGTGACCATTACCTGGCGCCCCTGACGGATGCAGTGGACCTGACTCGCTATGGGCCGTGCTGGAATGATAAGAAGGTCACGGCGCACCATGCGATCATCCCCACCACCAAAAGCCAGTCTGCCGCCAGCCTGACCAGTGATGAACAATTCATCTACAGCCTGGTGGCCCACCGCTACCTGCTGCAGTTCCTGCCGCCGAGAGAGCTGAAGAAAACCCGCTTGGACATCGTGGTTGCCACCCCTGCTGGCAATGAATTGCTCCGCGCCAAGCAAGATTTGGAAACCGCCGCCGGCTGGTATGCCTGGCGCTATGCGGTCCCACCTAAGCCTGACCCGAAAGACCAGGACCAAAAAGAACAGGGCGGGTCGCCATTGCCGACCCTCACCGCCGGCGATGCTGTGTCGGTGCTAGAAGCGGCCGTGCAGGAAAAGACCACCACGCCACCGAAACACTTTACCGAGGCCTCGTTGCTCGATGCAATGACCGGCGTAGCACGCTTTGTGGAAGATCCCCTGATCCGCAAGGTGCTGAAGGAGACCGATGGCCTCGGCACACCGGCTACACAGGCAACGATCCTGGATACGCTGTTCAAGCGTGATTACCTCGAGAAGCACCGCAAGACCGTGACCTCCACGGATCTCGGCAAAGCCCTGATCGATGCGCTGCCGGAGTTTGTGACTCTGCCGGATATGACAGCTCTCTGGGAACTCAACCTGGGCCAGATCGTCGAGGGTGACGAGACGCTTGACCACTTTATGAGCAGCATCCAGGGCCATGTGGAACATCTGGTGGGAGAGGGTGCCGGTGGCCTGTCCATACCGGCGGGTCTGAAGGGCATTGGCAAACCCGCCCCAAAGGCAAAACACGGTCGTAAGTCGCGTACATCAGGCAAAGGTAAAGCGAAGCCAAATATGTACCGCTGTACTGGGGATGGCTGCGATGGACAGCTTCGCCGGATCAAAGGCAAGCACGGATTTTTCTGGGGATGCTCTAACTATCGGGAAGGCTGCCGAGAGACTCGTAAAGATAGTCGGGGAAAGCCGACCAGGGCCTCAGCTAAGGCTTAATGCCTTGGGAGGGAGTTGATTTGATCAATAAGACCTCAAATTACGAGAAGTGCGCATGGCCGGCGACAGGGATCCGGGAAGACTCGAAGCTGGAGGAATACGACTGGGGTTATCTCTACGTCTACACTGATGGGCGCTTGCCAGAATTTCAGATAGGAGAAAGTCCCTCGGAGCATGAGATCCGGGATCGCTGGGGATACTACCTGTCAAGATAGCGCGTTTACCACAGCAGCCGTAGGTCGTGTAAAATTCCCTTCGATTTCTAAAAGGGGTGTTTGCCCCGGACTATTCAGGGGACACCGAATGCCGCTTTCATGGAACGAGATCCGAGACCGCTCTGTCACATTCGTACGCGAATGGGAAGATGAGACTTCGGAACACGCGGAAGCCAAGACGTTCTGGGACCAATTCTTTCAAGTCTTTGGGGTCAGTCGGAGGCGGCTGGCTGCCTTTGAAAAGCACGTTAAAAAAGCAGATGGCAAAGATGGTTTCATTGATCTTTTCTGGCCCGGCATGCTTCTGGCCGAGCACAAGTCCCTCGGGAAAAATCTCGATTCCGCCTACGACCAAGCAACGGATTACTTTCCCGGCCTGAGCGACAAAGATCTTCCTCGCTATATCATCGTTTCCGACTTTGCTAGATTCCGCATTCGCAATCTGGATACCGGCAACAGTATTGAGTTTCCACTGGCGGACCTCCCGAAGAACCTTTCCCTGTTTGGATTTATCGCCGGCTATGAAACGCGAGAGTACAAGGAGCAGGACCCGGTCAACATCAAGGCCGCCCAGAAGCTAGCGGAACTTCACGACTCGCTCAAGGAAGTCGGCTATGAAGGACATGAGCTCGAAGTCTACCTAGTACGTATCCTGTTCTGTCTGTTCGCGGACGATACCGGAATTTTCATGCCGCGCAGTGCCTTCGAGGACTTCATCCGTATCCGTACCTCTGAAGATGGCTCCGATTTGGCTCCGCGTCTGAACCAGATCTTTCAAACCTTGAATACGAGGCCGGAAAAACGCCTGAAAAATCTAGATGACCAGATAGCAGCATTCCCCTATGTGAATGGACGGTTATTCGAGGAACATCTTCCCCAAGCCGGCTTTGATCGGGCTATGCGCGAAACGTTATTGGAATGTTGCGAGCTCGACTGGGGAGGCATCAGCCCCGCGATTTTTGGCTCGCTGTTTCAGGGGATTATGGACACTGAAATCCGCCGTAATCTCGGGGCACACTACACCAGCGAAAAGAATATTCAGAAGGTTATTGGCCCCCTATTCATGGATGAATTATGGGACGAATTCGAGCGAATCAAGACCCAGAAGGCGAAGCTGATAGCTTTCCACGAGAAACTGGGAAACCTAAATTTCTTTGACCCGGCCTGCGGCTGCGGGAACTTCCTGGTAATCAGCTACCGCGAGCTTCGCCTTCTAGAGCTCGAGGTCATTAAGCGGTTGTACGCTGTTGATCAGCAACAACTAGCAATGGACGCAGTTGATCAGTACGTGAAAGTAGATGTGGATCAGTTTCACGGTATCGAGATCGAGGAGTGGCCCTCACAGATCGCTCGCGTGGCGATGTGGTTGATTGACCACCAGATGAATCTTTTGGTCGGAAGAACCTTCGGCCAGGCTCTGGTTCGTATTCCTTTGGTGAAATCGGCCAACATCGTTCATGGAAACGCATTACGGATAAATTGGGAAGCAGTCTTTCCTGCCAAGACATGCTCGTATGTATTCGGTAACCCCCCGTTTCTAGGTAAGCAGTTCCAGACAGCTGAACAGAAGTCCGATCTAGCGGAAATCTATGGCGATACCAAAGGGGCTAAAGAACTCGATTTCGTTGCAGCCTGGTATGTCAAAGCAGCGCAGTATATTGACATTAATACGCGCTGCGCATTTGTTTCTACAAACTCTATTGCCCAAGGTGAGCAGGTAAGCTTACTCTGGCAGCAGCTAAAACCTCTCGGAATACATATCCACTTTGCTCACCGCACCTTCCGGTGGAGGAATGAAGCTAAAGGCGTCGCCGCAGTTCACTGTGTAATCATCGGGTTCGGCAAGCGTGATCCGGTGAAAGCCATTCTTTTCGACTATGACGATATTTCTGGCGAGCCACATGAAGTCACTGTCAAGGCTATAACCCCGTATCTTGTTGATGGCCCGGATACGCTTATAAAAAGTCGCCGAACACCAATTTGCCGTGTCCCACCGATTATTTTTGGCTCAATGCCGAACGATGGAGGCCACCTTTTGCTGACAGACGATGAACGTAACGAGTTGCTGACTCGTGAGCCAGCGTCAAGCAAATGGATTCGACCGTTTATGGGCGCTAGGGAGTTCCTGAACAATAGCTCTCGCTGGTGTCTTTGGTTAACCGAACTTCCCCCGGGCGAGTTGAAAGGCTCGCCAATGATCCGTTCGAGGGTGGATTCAGTGCGTGCAACTCGAGAATCCAGCAAGCGCGCAGCAACGCGAAAGCTCTCCAGCACGCCAGCCCTGTTTGGAGAAATTCGGCAACCAAGTTCCGATTATCTCATTGTGCCGAGCGTATCATCAGAACGTCGTCCATTCATTCCGGTGGGGATGATGCCGCCAGAAGTGGTCGCCAGCAACTTGTGCTTAGTGATTCCAGATGCTGCGTTATTCCACCATGGGGTTCTCTCCTCAACAATGCACATGGCCTGGGTGAGGACAGTGGCGGGACGCTTAAAGAGCGATTACCGTTATACAAACGAGATCGTCTACAACAACTTCCCCTGGCCAATCAACGCTATAGAGAAGCATAAGGAAAAGATTTCAACGACAGCTCAGGCTGTACTGGATGCCCGGGAAAAATTTCCAGATGCCACGCTAGCTGAACTTTACGATCCACTGAGTATGCCATCCGATCTGGTGAATGCCCACCGAGCTTTAGATCGCGCAGTCGATGCGGCTTACGTCCCAAGTGGTGGGAAACGTACCTGGGCAACTGAAGCAGAGCGAGTGGCCTTCCTGTTTGAGTTACATCAGAAATTGACTTCACTACTCCCGCAGGTGGATCCGGAAAAAAAACAGCGGCGCGAAGTCGCAAAGTAGGCAGGCTGGAAAGTGTTTATTACACCTGAGAAATTGGTGGAGATGAAATTCACCTATACAATATAGTCCTCAGGTAGTCATCTGTTACGACGAACTCGGGGTCTTTCCCAGTCAGCTCACGTGTCAGTGGGACAATCTTAGTTCTGACCCCCATTCCCCGATAATCAACGTAGCCATAGTCTCGTAGTACCTCCATCACGATGGTATTTCTTGGAGAGCGTTGTCCCGCTTTCATTTTTTCGACGGTCATTGAGTTCGGTAGGGCGCCAGGGCTAATCACTTCAAACCTGTCAGCATAGCTGGCGACCTCAATTTCTACGAAACTCGTCCAATCACGGTGGGCGAGGGCATTGACCAAAGATTCTCGAACGGCTTCAAGTGGATAAAACCATTGGGTCTGGCGCCGTAGCCCCGCATCAATCGAACTGCCCTCCTGAGAAATAAACGGCTCCATGGCATCCATAAACCGCTCTATAATGCCGCCATCAACCAACCGCCGTTCTCCGTTATCAGTATCCCAGCGACCTACCATAGGGCCGTCGATAATATCGTCCAATGCAGCTTGGTATTGCTTGTCAGTACTGCTGAAAGCCAACACTCTCAGGCCAGCCTGCTTAAGGTAGCGACGAGGGTTTTTTCCGAACAATACTAATCCAGCGATGGTGCAACAGACTGTGCCCGCTGCCTCAGTGAGAAAGCTCAAACCTAATAGCCTAGCTTGCCATTCATCGAGAGTTTGGGGCACGTCAGGGTCGCGAAGAATGTCTTTGATGTAGTTGGTTAACCGCGCGTCATCCAGGCTGTTTAAGTCAGTCCGGGGCACCGGCATGACTTCGGTATGTAACAAACCTCCTAACTCGAACAGTCGCATTTGTTGTTCTCTCGTAGCCTGTCGTGAAGTTGAGCCTACCCGCACATAAACTTCCTCCCGGCCACGATCACGCACTACATAAGGCTTGGAGATACCCATGGGAAAGCCGATGATAGCGACTGCCTTTCCATTATCCAGCCGAACCTCTTCGTAGAAAGGTAAAATCATCGGATGAATCTTCTCTTGAAATACGTTCATCACCCATTCTTCAAGATTATCCCGTTGGATGCCGGTTATCGTGCCATCGTCTTCCACACCCAACAGCAACCGGCCCCCCTGAAAGTTGGCCATAGCGGCCACTTCTTTCGCGAGTTGTTCCGGACGTATGTCATCGCGCTTGAACTCGACACCTGAGTTTTCACCGTTGGCGATTATCTCAAGTAATTCCGTCTTTAACATGGTGTTCTCCCGAGGCCCTCTTTCATGCGATTAGTAGGGCACTCAACTAAAACCGTATTTCTCGCGCCGCTGATTAAACGCGCTCTTACCGCCTTCCAAAATATCTGCCGCCAGTTTTTGCACTTCAGGCATATCAATAGCGCCTTGTTGATCAGGAATGATGCATCCCCTGTTGTCCTCAGCACTGAGCACGCCAATCCACTCAGCATCGCCAAACACAGGAATATTGGCGTTATGGGTGGCAAACAGGAACTGGCGGCTTAACTTTGCTCTCCGCAGCTCGGAGACAATGCGATCTGCAATAAAGGCATTGTCCAGGTTGTCTTCAGGCTGATCGAGAATAAGAGGGTCCTGGTTATCCAATAACAACAAGTGCAATACGGCCGTGCATTGCTGACCGGTGGACAAATCCTCGATCGGCCGGAACAAGGGTGCTTGGTCACCGTGGGTGACATTAAGCTCAATAGCCATGGTGTCGGGGATAACAAGCTCCTCCAGCTCCAGTAACTTGTGTTCTGGCAATCGGGTTAGCGCCCTCACTACGGTGTCTGTAATACCAAAACTAATGGTTAAATCGACCTCTCCTTGCCGAATAGTAGAGGCAAGATTGGCAGGCGAGAAATCGCCCTCAAGTACCCAGGCAAGGCGCTTAGCACCCACGCCCTCCAGATTGCATGCGGTCAGAAAATCGACCAATTGCTGGCGGTTGCCTTCGGATTTCAAACTTAACCTGACCTTCTCATCGAGCTTACGATTCAGACGCTTTACCGATTTCTGCATGGCACTGGCACGGCCACTGGTTTGTTGGTCTAGCTCCAATAATAGTTTTCTTCGTTGCTTGTAGAGTTCATCGATCTGTGCGTGTCGGTGTTGCAGTGTGGTTTGTTTCGGTCGAATCTGTGCAATTTGTTTGAGTAGGGTCTGGTATTCAGCGCCAATCTGCCGTCCGGTTTTACCCTGGCTGGTCGGTATCTCTTTAAATGCACTCTCCAATAGCTGCTCTTCCGAGCGCAATTTTTCCGCTAGCTTCTGCTGAACAGGCAGTAGCTTTTCTTCCGATGCAGAAACTTGTTTTTCCAATTGTGCAGCAGCTTGAGTCAATGAGGCTTTGAGTACATCCAATACGTCACGCTGCTGTTTTAGCAGATCGCTATGTGGCAAACCATCAAGACTCGCATCACTTAAGAAAACGGTATCTGGCAAGCTGTCCTTGAGGGTATCAACTGCGTCTTTGACTCGAGTCAGTTCTTCATTAACACGCCCATTTAGCTGCTTTTCCTTTTCCAGTTTTGGTATGATTCTTAGCTTCTCATCAATACCCAATTCCTGAAACTGTTTGGCCTGATCCAGCAACTTGGGTAAACGCTCAACTTCTTCTTCCATATCGCTCTTCTGGCCGAGGGCACGACGGATGGATTCGCGATTTTCTTTGAGCTTTGATATGACTTGTTCTATGGCGGCATCAAAGTTATCGTGATCGCCCTCCAGAAAACGTTCAATCAGCTGGTTCCGGCTTTGCTCATCACGGGTCATCTCATAAATTTCGTTCTGGCCATAGAGCTCTAGGCTGGGTAGCAAATCCGTGGGCTGATAGGGAGAAATATTGCCGCCAGCATCAACTACTGTAGGCTGGTTGCCATATTTTCGGCTCACGGTAAATTTCCGGCCATGCATAACCGCAGAGCGAACCACTACTTCGATCATGCCTTTTTCTCTGCCGAGGTTATTTTTCAATATGGATTCATGCTGAGCTTTTGCTGTCTTACCAAAAGGCTGTAATTCAAACGCATAGCGAATACACTCCAACAAGGTGGACTTACCTGTACCTCGCCCACCAATGACGGCATTCAGATGTTCGGACAGTTCGATATCTATGCCATCCAGATACCCGCCTGTGAAACGAATATTCTCAATGGCAGAGGCGTAGCTTTCTGGTTTGTCAGAATTTAGGCGCACTCTCGAACCTGCATCAAGAAAAGCTTGTTTGAATGAGGCAAAGCAGGGCCTGGTCATTTTAATTAGGCAGGAAGCGGCATCACGTTTGATCTCATCCGGGCTTGCCACATCCGAAGCATTGATGGCCGCCATCTCCCGCTCCCGACGATAATCGGCATTCTTGTTCAGGAAAACCTTGCGATAAAAGTCGTCATCTACACCCTTTAAGTCTTCAATTGATCCAGGGATTTGAGCCGCCAATAGTCCTTTGTGTTGCCAGACATGGTTCATCCGTCGCTTTAGCACACCATCATCATTCGTACTATGGGCCGCAAAAATAAACCCGCCCTTATCATTCACATAGTTGACAATATCGGCCGCAGATTTTTGCACTGGTGCTTGAGGCTGGGTTGTATCCACATCCAAGGCCCCCAAGTGCATCTTTAGCTGATCAGAAGAGGATGATTCATCAAACAAACAGACAAAATGTATTTTCTCGCTGGAGGCAACCTCAAAACCGGGAAATACAACAATGTCGTTCTGGTTAAACAAGCTTTTGATCTTCTCAAAGCCATTCACTGAGCCATGATCAGCCAAACCAATCACTTCAATACTCGCTTCCAATGCGGCACCTAGTAATTGTTGGTTATATTCATCCTCGGAAAGCGCTTGCTCCTGGCCACGGTATTGTATGTAGCCCGCTGGGTTAACCTGCAAGGCACATTTGAAGAACCGTGCTTTGGTATATGTGTGACTCTGGTTTAGATCAGCCATACGCACGTGCCTTTGTCGGGAATCTCAACTGGTATAACCAGTGCTGTCGTCAAATGTTCTTGGGTCTGGCTTGGGTACATAGTCTTACACCGCCATTTAGCCATTCATGAGTTTGAGTAGTAACAGGTCGCTGGCTTTGGCTACTGTGCTACCCGGATTATCGGCTGGATTCCATAGGAGTTTGTCGAGCGCTTTGATGTCTTCTAGCTGTGCCATGGAGCCGTTATTCCTTGTCTGCACTGGATTTGTGCGGTGTATTGCGATTGTGTTGGGCGGTGATGTATTGCTCCAGCTCACTCTGTTTGAATCGCCAAGAGTTACCCACCTTGAAGCCTGGCAACTCACCACTGGCAGCGAGACGGTAGATGGTGCGTTCATTGACCTTGAGATAGTCGGCCACGTCTTTAATGGTCAATACCTGGTCACTCATGACGAGGAATCTCGTAATTGGCGAAAAAGTTCATACGTGTCAATATATAGCATGTGGCAAGAAATGGAAACTCAGCCTCCAATTTGACAGCGGGGACATCCAGAGTGGCGCGAATTGCCGCCCTCGGGATTTCACATGACACCACCTACGAAAGATTCTTCAACGCATCGCTGATAGCTTCTTCCGGGGGCTCATCGTAGATCACAGTTGTACTGGCTGATTTATGACCAGCGACCTTCTGAGCCACCTTCAGCGACTTCTTCTGTTTGTGGATGATGTCCGTGATCACGGAGCGTCGGCCGCTATGGGAACTGGCCTTCTCGATGCCGGCCCAGCCTCTCAAGATCAGTGCCATGTGTTCTTGCAGCGTATTCGGGGAGTAGGCGACGCCCTTCTGGGTAATAAAAAGCGGATCCGTTGGTTTTGCATCAGGATGTTTTTCGAGTCGTACTGCTAAGTAGGCCGTCAAAGCGTCTCTTAGCGCCTCGTCTACGAGCGGTAGATCTCTGGATTTCCCGGATCGTTTCTTAACGGCGGGATAAAAGCGCTTGGGGTCAACTTCAACACCAGCATTTGCCAGATCGACGATCTGCGCGACGACCTGGTCAAAGGCTTCGACGGAGAAACTCACTGTTCGCCGGGTGTATTGGGGTGCCGATCGACCCATGGCATTGGCGCCCTTGGTATAGGCAGCGGGCAGTGACATCACCTTGTACAGCGTAAACCCGGGCGGCGATTTCTTCAGGCGGGCGACCTCCTTGATCTGGAGCAGGGCGATCTCCTGGGCGCGCAGGCCGAGTTTCGCGCTGATCTGCATGATCGCAGAATTCTTTTCTGGATGACGGTGGTCCCGAATAACCTCGAAGACGCGTTGCCATTCCTCGGGAGTAGGGACGCGTGCCTGGCCTGATTTCGGCATGAGAAGGGCCCTTTGATAATCCGTAATAATGTTATTTTAACGGATTATTGTTATTCGTGCACCTTCTTATTCCTATGCATCAATGTGCAGACGAAGAGCCATCGCGCCATTCAGGAGCTACAACAGCACCTCTTCCAAGTTACTGTCGTGTGCTACCTCAGAAGAATTGAGATTAATATTACCCTTCCAGTAGCTAGCCTCCCCTAAATGTAGACCATCAGCCTCAACCCACACCTTGCATCCCTTTGATTCCAGACCCAGGAGCCATTCTTTTTGCCCGGAAGTTAGTTTTAAGCCCGGCTGATGCCCAATAGTTAGCAACGTGTGGACCTGCAGATCCACTACTTTTGATGGCAATGATTTGAGTGGATTGCCATGTAAGGTAAGCTCAAAAAAGCTCTTAATATTAGCCAACTGCTCTGGAACTTCTTCTAGCAAATTGTCATGCAAGTAAAGCTGCATGATTGAGCCGCTTTCACCTAATCTATCCGGTAAACGCCGAAGCTTATTATCCTGTAAATGCATATACAGGACTTTTTTTAGCCCAATAAAACTATCCGGAAGAGCCGTTAACTCATTACTTTCAAGATGGAGATACTTAAGACTAGCAAGATTACCAATTTCTTTCGGTAAGCACTTTAATTTGTTGCGAGCTAGGTTGAGAGACGATAGATTTGATGTTTCCCCCACTTCATTTGGTACATGTGTAAGCTGATTATCGTTGACATGTAGTACTTCCAAGCAGGCTAAGTTCCCGATCTGCGGTGGTATAGATCGCAAGCTGTTGCAATCTAGATACAGCCTTCTAAGCCTTGACAATTGGCCAATCTCCGGAGGAATTTCGATCAAATTGTTAACGCTGAAACAAAGACTATTGAGATTAGGCAAGAAGCACAACTGCGCAGGAATTCGGCTTACATCCTTCTCCGGCTGTTCATACCCATAATCTAAATTGCATGCGTTACAAATGAACTCCTCGATCTTGTATACTTCTGAATAGCTTCGATAATCATCAGCGAAACCGTGTGCGCGAAGCCACGCGGAAAGGTCATTTAGCCAAGAAACGTCACGTGCATGGAGTATGGCATCAGTACTACCGGGTTCGGGGCTAGCAGACACCGAGTAAATGTGGCCATTCAAGTTCAGTAAAAACCTGACATTCGTACCAATTTGTTCAATTAGTTCGCCACGTTCCGATGCATATGCAATCACCTGCGTGTAACTGATCCCTCGAATCGCCGTCCCCTGAAAATGCTGTTCTTCGGCCAATAGAGCCACGGATTTTTCGAAGTTTCTCTTAAATCTCCCCGTTTGTAAGATCAGATATACAATTAGTACAACAATAGAGATTCCATAAGTCGGAATCGCCAAGGCCAGAGCCACTATAAATTTCAAAGGAACAATCCTTGCAGTGAGAGTTCTAGATGTGTGAAACCGCAGTATTTTTCTTACCATGAAAATTCTTTTTCAAACTTTATCCTCAATAATCTTGGTGCCTTATTCATATTTGGAGTCTGCTGATGTCAACACCTGATCCACTTCCCAGTTGCTCCTGTACGTTAGATAATCGCGCAGCTTTCTTCTGCTTCTCCGATCACGAATTAAAGCTGAGAGGTCCTGCCCACGAACAAGAGTCATAACTGAATCTGGTATTTGAGGGTTTAAAAAAGCGGCGTATCTGGTTGATTTGTTATCGCCAAACAACGCATCAAACAAGAAGGATACGCCACCGCAAGAGTAACGTCATTGAATTTGAAGGTCGAGAAGAGAACTCTCCGATCCCTTGACCGAGATGCTGCGTTCAGGCGTGAGATAGCATTTCCAGCAGGCCATTGAGGTTGAGGTACAAGAACAGCTCTCGACGCATTCCGGTCGGGGAGGCGGCTGGAAGATGGCAGAGCAGCTGCAGTGCGCAATGGACACCTGCCTGAACGGGAGATCCAAACTGGCTGCTACAGGCAGCATTATCCTCTACTCAAACAGGCGGTTAAAAATGGGGGATTACACCACAAGATAATTTTCCCAACAAATTTTGTTTAATCGCATATTGCTTTGTTATATCGGCGTGCATCGATTTATTTTTTTTCTACATCCATTGACCGCACAGCCTTAACGAAAGCACCCGGCTCTATATGTGGATGAACAATAATTTCTAGAAGTTTTATCTTGGAAATAACATCATCAGTGTAATATTGACTATTCAAAATGTAGTCTTCTTCCAAGGCAGATTCTAAGTTCTCGGGTAATTCAATATTCCAGGTACGCTGAACGTACTCGAGTCTACGATCTATTTTTTTCATGTGATTAATGTAACACCTCTTACAGGAGGTTATCATCAACGTGTTGCTTGGCGCCAGCACCACTAAGACAGCGAATAATAATGTTGTGGTTTCCGCGGAAACGCCGCAGAAATGATGGAAAGTGGAAGAAATTGGATCGGCCTGCTCCCCATCGGGAATTATTCAGATGATCCTTATAGACAACCGAAAATATTGGCGGGCGTAAAAATTTGTAGTTAACTCCTTATTTATTCAGAGACCAGCCGCGCCAAGGTGGAGAAAGCGGTAGTCTAGATGTCAAAATATAATCTATACAGATGGCGACTAACCAAGTGAAAAAACCAGACGCAAACCCAATTGGTATCGCCACCCAGTCGCTTCCTCCATCGAGAACGGCAACCGCAAGCCCCCAAGGCATGCCAATGATTAATCCGATCCAGCCGATGAAAGTTAGTACATTACAGGCTCTCACCAACATTCTTTCACTCCCACAACAATTGATCTCTACGCAATTTACCTGATCGAAACACAACTGGCCATTGCGAAATGTAAAGGCAACAAATCAAGCTGCGCCAAAAGTGAAAGCAGCGTTGACGCCTGACTTTTTTGCGATTGCGGGGCTGCAAACTAGATCAGCGAGAAGGATTGCCTTGGGATCATTCAATACACCATCCGAAAGCTTCCATTGAGGGGTACTAGGGTTTTTCCGTCCAAAAACGACAATAATCGCCGAAA
>CENS01077935.1_pt1 | contig 59898 bp, 120 predicted proteins | sample 530201 | NCBI WGS metagenome assembly CENS01 (sample SAMEA2619747, study PRJEB7988) | marine metagenome | biome: marine biome (ENVO:00000447); feature: surface water layer (ENVO:00002042); material: "saline water (ENVO:00002010), including plankton (ENVO:xxxxxxxx)" | depth 5 m | reverse complement strand
GCTTGGGCGGTGCAGGAAAACTTGCGCGACTTTGACGGTCATCTTCTGGAAGCTACGCCAGAAGGGCAGCACCGCCCGAAGAAATAATATGCAATTTAGCTTGTTATTGCAAGCGTTTTATCGAATGTAAAATTCAGTATATTCTTGCGTGGTTTCTTTAATGTACTGACACAACAGCTTATACCTTTTGTCCCAATTTTGCACGACGCGCCAAGATTTTGACCTGCCACAAAAGTATTCTATGTTCGCGTATTTTTCAGAAAACTGATGCAACGGATTTTCAATACATTCAACCGCGCAAACTCTGTAAATCTTTTTCATTCTTACACCCTGACATAATTTAAAATTTTACCGGTTGCCTGTTCGCATTGGCACGAAAATATGTATTTTTTCTTTCCGCGTTTTTTTGTTGCAACTATGTCTAAAACATAAATTTCATTACTAGTCATGTGTCTCTTTACTTGAGTATAAAGAACATCATAACCTTTTGTTAGATTTTCTTGAGTGGTCATTGTCTTAGTCCTCACTTGGTTGCCTCTATGACTAAGAATATGGACCTTATTTAATGGCGTGTCAAATGTTTTTTTATCGTTCGTATGCTGTAAAAGCCATATCAAACGGCAATCGCCAATATGCGCCATCAAGGAACCCTGCGCTAACGCGGGAATTTGTCACGCGCAAAAGCGTTGTTCCTTCGATGTAATCCGTGCCGATAAAGTGATCTTGTAGCGCGTCTGCCATGTTATGGCATGTGGTTGGGCTGGTATTGTCTGCGCAGAACAGGTCAACAATAATCGTTCCGTCTTGCCGTGCGCAATTACGCGAGATTGCCTCTAGTGTGGATGATCCGGGGATAATTTGAGTTCGCGCCCACGCTGTAGAGTTCGGCGGAGTAAATTCGATATTTTCAAAAGCAAAATCTGTAATGAACGGATCAAGCGCGGATTGCACTTCTCGCCAGATGATTTTGCGTACGTTGCCTAGATTAATCATTGCACGTTCCTTTTTGTGTATTTTACACTTAATTTGTGGTAAAATCAATTCATGAAAACAACTATCACATTCGATATTAACCCAACCGGCAAGGGTAGGCCGAGAGTAACACGCACACACACCTACACGCCGAAAAAAACAAAAGATGCCGAGTATGCAATTCAGTTAATGGCGCGGTCACAATTCAAGCGAGAACCGTTAAGATGTCCGTTGCGTGTTGATTGGGAATTTGTATTTGAACACCCTAAATCGTGGTCAAAAAAGTGCAAGGCAGAAACATACTGGCACACAAGCAAGCCAGACTTTGATAACATCATGAAACTTGTTGGCGATGCGTTAAACGGCATTGTGTGGCATGATGACAGCCAGATATGCACAGGCGGATATAGCAAGCATTATGGCGAAAAGGCATGTGTCAAAATAACTATTGACACGGATATTTGACGGGTTTAGATTTTGGGTAACTGAAATGGAGGAATTGAAATGACATTCAAACTACAACCCGGTGACTGGATACCGACTGCGGAAGTTCCAGAGGATAAGCGTCAGGATGTGATTGATGCTTTCTCGGTCATTGACAAAGATTTTAATGAAGGGGATTGGGATATTGAAAGAGATTTCTCATTCTGGGAATGTGTTGGCCTAGATGGTTATAAAGTTGAAATGTGGATGGATGTTTGCGAAGTTATTAACGTAAACCGCCGCGTTACACTAGACCAAATCCTTGGCGACACACTAACGGTTAACGTTCCAGAAAAACCAACACAAGAAATGATTAACGCCATGTACGACGCAATGCGCGATATGGAAGATGAGGAATATCCGGGCCATTTGGCAAAATACAGCGTTAACGATATGCTAGAGCGTGTTTGGATTGCCGGTGTTAATGCAGCAAAGGAGGGATAAATGAAAATTTATGACGTTGATGGCGATTTCATGGATATTGACGATGAGTTGTCAGTAGATAAAGAGTTGGGCATTTCTCTTAGATGGGATGCATTTGAAAAAGAAGTTATGTGTGTGTTTGGAATGGATGATATTATTAAGATTAGAGACCATATAAACTCACTTATAGGAGGGAAATAATGCGTGAATGGAAATTTACATATGATGGCATAAGATACTGCGTTACGCTTGAAAATGGAGTTATAGATATTTCACAGCATAGCTTACCATTGGTCATTGATGTTGAAATCGAAGCTGCAAAGAAATTGGTGCGCGAGTTGAACAACGCTATTTTGTCGGCGGAAGGTGAGTTTTGATAACACCAGAACATGATTACTTTCACAGTGTTGTATTTTGGGTTGCGGAAGTTAACGGCAAGCGTAAAGAGTTTGCGCGAAAAGAGGACGCGGAAAAATGGGAACAAAACATGATACAGCAATCGACCATGAAGGGAAAGTTAGCGAACATGCTGAAAACATGCTGCCGAAAGTCGAAGATTTAACATGGCGGCTAAGTCAGATCATGGCGGAATTGCGCGATTGTGAATTAGACGAAAAATCATTCGCGCTAGTGTGGAATGAGTGCCACATTATGCGCGATTATCTGGTTGATAAGCAAAAGGATTATTGACAAGTCAAGCTGTGTTAGTTATGATATGGCTTGTTTGAATGGAGGAATAAATGTCTGTGTGCCTTTTTGACTTTGAGGAACTTATCGCTGATATGCTTGGTATATCAGACGATGATCGTAACGACGATGAAAGCATTGTCGAAGAAAGGTTTTTTGACAAATTTAATATTGAGTTTGTTGATGGGTATGAGTTTGCTTGCCAATTGATGAAACGCACACCTGCGGTTAGTTCTGTTTTGTCTGGCGAGCTAGTTCAAGGATTTGCAAATAAAAATGGCGATGTCTTGCTGATGAAAGACGGTAGTTCATTTGTGGAGGAATAATTGAGCAATCTAGAGTTTTGGAATAAGTACGGCGACCCTGATCCTGACCGAGTTAAGCCGTTCAAAAGAACTGGTGGGTTCGAGGGTAAATCCGTTAACGCAACGTACATCGCGCAACAGCTAACTGACGCTTTCGGACCTATTGGCAAGGGATGGGGTGTTAATATTACAGATGAAAAATATGTTGACGGTGCGCCGATAATCGTTAACGACAAAGTAGTATGCAATGAGATTGTGCATATTGTTCAAGTCGAGCTTTGGTATATCAAAGACGATAAAGAATGCTATGTTCGTCAGTTTGGGCAAACGATGTTTGTTACCAAGAACAAATGGGGCATTCAAACCGATGAGGAAGCGCCGAAAAAGTCACTCACAGATGGTATGCTAAAATGCGCCGCTTTGCTTGGTTTTGGCGCGAATATTCATCTCGGTTTATGGGATGACAACAAATATGTAAACGACGTTAAACAGCGCCGAGGCGAAAAAGAAGAAAAGCCAAAAGTTGTCCCGCAGAACGAAAGCCATGATTTGCAAGAATGCCGCAAGATGTTTAAAGAATGGGCCGATGCTGGTGTATTGGAACAAAAAGGAGCGGACGTAAAGGCTTTGACTGACAAGCTAAACGATCCAGAATTGAAAATCGCACGTGCGTGTTATGCGGAATTGAAAGGTAAAAAGTGATGCTAAACGAATGTAAATTTATCGGGCGCGTCGGAAAAGATGTTGAAGTACGGCTAACGCAATCAGGGACCAAGGTTGCCAATTTTTCTTTGGCGGCAAGCGAAAAATACCGCGACAACCAAGGCAACCAGCAAGAAAAAACGGAATGGGTAAATTGCGTATTGTTTGGTAACAAGAATGGCGATGGCTTGGCCGGGGTTGCTGAAAAGTACGTGAGCAAAGGTGACTTGCTGTATGTGTCAGGTAAGATGCAGACGCGGAAATGGCAGGATCAAAGCGGGGCTGATCGTTATTCAACTGAGTTCATTATCAATGATATGAAAATGTTGGGCGGAAAGTCTAGTTCCGGTGGCGGTCAGTCAGGCGGATATCAGGATCAATCAAACTCTCTTGACGATGATCTAAGCGATAGTATCCCGTTCTAATGCAATAAAAAGGAGGTTAATTTATGCCATCAGTTTATGGTGACATCTACAAATCATTGCTTGCAAAAGGTGAATATGTCGGAGACCTTGATGAATGGTGTCCGAATTGGCGTGATCAACGTCAAGGAATGACTGGCGACGTTAAAAGCCAAGTACACACAATGCGTCGAGCTATCTTCGAATGGGGAAAAAAGAAAGGCGTATCAACTAGCGTAGTTACGGATGGTGAAAAGTTCATCGTAAAGATGGATGGCGAACCTTTGCCGCCGAAGAAAAGCAAATTCACGCCGATTTTTGACGCTCTGAAAGGCGGTAATTCGTTCTCTGGTAGGCTTGATGCATTTGGTGTAAGTTCTCTACAGCACGTTCGCAGCGCAGTTAAAAGGCACATGCCAGATGTTAAGTGCGAGTTTCATAACCTTGGCGAAAAATTCGTTGTGAGCCGTGTTAATTACTAAAGGACGCAAGGTTGGGCGCATTCGTGATAAACGTTCGCGCCCACCAGATGCACTAGAAAAAGCACACATGCAGCGTATAGCGAATATGGGTTGCCTTGTGTGCGGAATGCCAGCCGAGGTGCATCACGTCAAGGATGGTGCAGGCGGAAAGCGTGATCACAGATACATTGCGCCATTATGCCCACGTCATCACAGGATTACGATTGATAGTGAAGTGTCATACGAGGCATTGGGACGAGCGGCGTTTGATAAGATGTTAGGATATGACTTGCTAGAATGGTGCAAGGAACAATGGAGGATTACAAATGACATGGCGACCAATTGAAACGGCACCAATGGATGGAAGGTTGTTTTTTGCATGGAGAAAACACACAGCGTTTCCATTGATGGTAAGATATTGTGATGAATATGGAGAATTTGAAGATTTTCATTATGGACATTTTATATATTCATTAACTCATTGGATGCCAATGATGGATGGCCCAGATGCCTAAAAAACACACCATGCGCAAGGTTGGCAATACGCTGCAACCAACAAACCGACGCGATGCAGAATGGCTTGACGGCATCAAGGATGGATCGCTTGTTCTGATTGAAGCGAAAAGACCGCGCAACCTTAAACATCATTGCAAGCTATTTGCGTTGTTGCATTTGGTGTGTGAGGCCACGGACTGGAAAGAAGATGCGCTTTTAGATGCAATCAAGATTGAATTGGGCTATTGTAAAGATCGGCCTATTCTTGGAACGGAATACACATGGAGAAAACCTAAATCAATCGCATTCGAAAGTATGGGCCAAGACGAATTCGAAAAGTTTTATGAAGGTGCAATTAGTGTAATGATTGCGCACTTGGGTATTGATTACGAGGAATTGAGAAATGAGCTTGCAAAAGCGTAAACAGGACTTTAACCCGGTGAAAGAGGCGGAATTGGTTCTGACAAAATACGGGTACAAATACGATCAAAACAGAGGAGAGGCGCGGTCGCCAAGCGGAAAGCGCATGACGTTGCGTCAGTTTATGCAGCAAGCAATCAGGTATAGACCTGATATTAAATACCCAACAGTTAATGAGTTGATTTGACAATGTTTAGATGGTGGTATAAATTGCCGCCATCACTTTTAGGAGGGTAATTTGAATTACGAAGATTTTTTGCGCCGCAAGCAAGCGGTTGATTTAGATACGGGCATTGCAAATGTCCCAAGTCTGAACAGCGGTCTATTTGATTTTCAACATGCTGTAACAAGTTGGGCTTTGCGTCGTGGTCGCGCTGCTGTTTTTGCTGGCACCGGCATGGGTAAAAGTTTCATGGAAATGGAATGGGCAAAACAGGTTAACGAATATACCGGAAAGCCCGTGTTGATTTTAACGCCGCTTGCTGTATCAGGTCAGTTTATTGACGAGGGAGAAAAGTTCGGCATTGAAATTCATCAAGCAAAAGAACAATCAGACGTTAGAAACGGAATTTACGTAACTAACTATGAAAAAATGCAGCACTTTGATATGTCTGCATTTGGCGGGGTTGTATTGGATGAAAGCAGTATTCTAAAGTCTTTCACCGGCAAAACGCGCAACATGCTGATTGAAGAATGTCAGGTTGTCCCATTCCGTCTCGCTGCTACCGCCACGCCAGCGCCTAACGACTTTATGGAGATTGGCAATCACGCGGAATTTCTAGGCGTTATGAATTACACCGAAATGCTTGCAATGTTTTTTGTGCATGATGGTGGCGAAACGCAAAAGTGGCGATTAAAGGGACATGCTCAGTCAGAGTTTTGGCAGTGGATGTCTACTTGGTCAGTTATGTTTCAGCATCCGCGTGATATCGGTTATGAGACAGAAGGCTATGATCTGCCAAACCTAAACATTATTCAACATACTGTTGGCGTTGATTATGATCAGAACGATCTGTCTACTTTGTTCCCAATGGAAGCACATACCATGCAGGAACGCATTACAGCACGTAAAGAAACGATTGAGGAAAGATGCAAAAAAGCAGTAGACGTTATTTGCAACTACGAAATTATGTTGCAATCAGGTGTTTTTAGTAATAAACTGGCAGAATGCCTTGGAAACCAGAATACGCAAAAAACAGACGAAAGAAATATGCATCTTGCGCAGAAGAGCGCGAGCGCAGAAGGTCACAATCAAGATCAGGTGACGAAAACAAAGAGTACATGCGAAAATACTACTCTGAAAACAAAGAAAACTGGAACAAGCGAACACCAGAACAATCAAAAAAATACAACAAATCAAGAAGGGAAAGATACAAATCAGATCCTGAGTTTAGAGAAAAATGCAAACAACAAGCAAGATCAAGATGTAAAAACAAAAAAAGAGACGAAAGACTTAGGTCAACTTACGGTATTGGACAATCAGAATACGAGATCATGCTTGATCAACAAGCAGGAAAATGCAAAATATGCGGATCATCAGAAGTCGGGGGAAAGTCAAAATACTTCAAAATTGACCATTGTCACAGAACAGGAAGAATTAGGGGATTGCTGTGCAACTGGTGTAATCTCGGACTTGGTAAATTCAAAGACAATCCAGAAATCCTCAGGAAAGCTGCCGAATACATTGAGCATTCAAACCCCTTGGGTGATATGGTGCAATCTGAATGACGAGCAGGATAAAATAGCAAGGTATTTTGGAGATCAATGCATCTCAATTAGGGGCGCAGACAGCGAGGATCAAAAAGAAAAGAAGCTAATATCCTTCAAGAACCAAGAAAAACCAATATTAGTAACTAAAACCTCTATTTGCGGAGTTGGATTAAATCTACAACATTGCAGTAATACTTGCTTTGTTGGCCTGAACGATAGCTACGAGCAAGTTTATCAGGCAATCAGACGGTTCTACCGTTTCGGGCAAAAGAGCGCCGTAAACGCACACTTCATTGCTGCTGAAACAGAGGGCCAAGTTGTTAAAAACATTGAACGTAAGGAAAAACAATTCCTTGAAATGCAATCAAAAATGATTGAACATATGAAAGACTTGAACGAGGTTAACGCGCATGGTTCGTTGCGCAACAAAACGAAATACGAAAACACAATCAATATGAAATTGCCAACTTGGATCGGAGGTTAATTTATGTCCCAAGTTATTGATCAACACATCACGGATGATTACGCTATTTACAATGGTGATTGCATCGAAGTTTTGAAAGGAATGCCTGATAACTCGCTGCATTACTCTATTTCGTCTCCGCCGTTTGAAAGCCTGTATACGTATTCAAATAGCGACCGCGACATGGGTAACAGTGCATCAAGTGATGAATTCTTTGATCACTTCAAGTTTTTGCTGAAAGAATTGTATCGCGCATTGATGCCGGGGCGAATGTTCTCAATGCATTGCATGGCACTTCCAACCAGCAAGGCGCGTGATGGCTTTATCGGGTTGCGTGATTTTCCGGGGGAAATTATCCGTGCAGCACAGGAACTAGGGTTTATCTATCATTCAGAAGTGGTGATTTGGAAAGACCCCGTAACCGCGATGCAGCGCACAAAGGCAATTGGGCTACTGCACAAGCAGCTTAAAAAGGATAGCTGTATTTCTCGCAATGGTATTCCTGACAAAATCGTAACTCTACGCAAACCGGGCGATAACCCAGAACGTGTAGAGCATACCAACGAAAGTTTTCCTGTACATGTCTGGCAGCAATACGCAAGCCCAGTGTGGATGGATATCGACCCGTCAGACACGTTGCAATTCCGGGCAGCGCGTGAAAGTGATGACGAACGTCACATTTGCCCGTTGCAGCTTGAGCCTGTTCGTCGTTGCATTGATCTGTGGTCTAATCCGGGGGACACGGTATTCACGCCATTTGCCGGTATTGGTACGGAAATTTTCACAGCAGTTCAAAAGGGACGAAAAGGCGTTGGCGCGGAATTGAAAACATCGTACTACAAGCAGGCAATCAAAAACATTGATGCAGGATTGCTTGAAAGTAAGGGGCTTTTCTAACCTTTAAAATTAGGGTTATTCCGCCTGTTCCATTCTCTGATATTTTCCTCAGATAACGGATCATCATTTTTCATAGCGTCCTGATATTCTTTTTCATCGGGGCGCTTTTTCTTTTTTATTTTGTCTTGCGCGTCCAGAACCGCCTTAACGGTATTCGCATTTGGTGCGTCAAACTTACGAGGCCATTTATCCAACATACGACCGCCAAAGAACAACAGGATAACTTGCCCGATAATCAGAGCAAGCCATTCAGGAGTTACAGCAAGCGCCATCATAGCCGCTGAGAAGCCAGCAGGATCAAGTACAGCCCAATGAGGCAGGGCGATAACCTCAAGAGCAATAATAGGCCGTGGAAGGCGATTTAATCCATCAACAAACGCATCAAACCATGTGCGGTTAGTTCTATGCTGCGTGTTTTCAGATGCAAACTGAGCAAGTACGGCTTGTTGTTCTTGTGTTAGATGATCTTCTTGTTGAACCTTGTCGCCTGTAAACGTGGCAACCCCGCGAGCAATGCCTTTTGCAGTCGCGCCAATTCCGCCCGTAAACATCTTAAAGATATTCATTTTAGTTCTTTCTTGATCTGCCCAAAGTTAGCGGCGTTTGATCTTTGCATGGTATCGAGTTTATCCATGATCGGGTCAGTAATTACAGTTTTTCCGATGTAGAATATTCCGATGCAAGCAAAAAACATGATGCTGATCGCCACAACAAAAGAACGTATGATTGCGTTTCTGTCACTTGCGTTCATTAGGATACCACGCCTTGCTAAATACCGTTATGCAATTGTTAGTTAATGACCAGTCAGAACCAACTGGGAATTCCACATTACAATCAAGGCCATTAATTGAACTTGATTTGCAAGCCGAAGATGGCATTTTCAAAAGTCCGCGACCGCGTTTAAACACATACCAATCATCATTAACAATGACGCTTCTGCTACAAAACCAGATGCACAATTCTATGAGTGTGTCTAGAAGTGTTTCCGGTGTTTTTGTAACAAGTTTTATCATGCCGTTCTGATTTGTTCCGCAACTCGTTTTGCTCGGTTTGGTGTTTGTCGCGCCCATCGGCTGTCGAGTGCCTCACGATATGCACCATCAAAATCATCATTCTTGATACATGCAAGCATATTTCTGAACATCATCAACCCTTCTGCACCCATCTGATATGCCATGTTAACCAACGCTTCTTGGACTTGGGATGGCTTGTCGCGATACCAAGGAATGCGCCGATCAAGTTCAAATACAACTTTCATAACTCGGTTTTTTGCAAGGTATTCTGCCTCTTCTTGCGTAATACCGCCGCCACGACGTTCGTCGATTAAAGTACCGATACCGATTGTCCAGTAGCCTTCTGTATCTTGGTATGCGCTAGATCGAAAACCCTCGTCGTTGTAAAGGTCTGAAATAATTCTATTTAAATTCATATAAAATAAACTACCTAATAAAATTAAAACCCATCTGTCTCTATTTCGGTAATAAGAGATAAATACCCTGAGTAAGATGTAAGGCCGCTTGCATTTGCGGTACTTGCTAAATCTGACGTGCTAATTGAAGTCGAAGCGCCACTAACTTGATTTGAAGAATACAAAGCGTCACTATTCCCTGTTGTATCAGAGCAGTATGCCGAAATAATCAGATCACTTGTTTTGTCCCAGATAATATCCAACCAATCAGACCACACATCACCAGAAGAAGGAACTGTAACGGAATTTACACCACCAAACTTCAATTGATTTAGTGTCATAGCGTCCCAAACGTCACCTGAAACTGCAGCAGGTCCGACAAAAACTTTTGATATACTTATTGACTCAGTCGGATTACCTGAAAGTTTAAACCGTATTTTTGTGACGTCATTTGATGGAGGCGTCATTTCTGATACCGGAACTCTTATTTTTGCCGTTTTAGTTCCGATGTTTCCAAAATTAGTATCATGAATTATTGACAATACTGATCCAGTTCCGGTTGGGTATGGGTCTGGGTCTGGTTGAGGTTCCGTTGCTAGATTTTCCGGGTAAAAAACAGCAATGTTCCCATTGAATTTACCTTCAGAATAAGGGCGCTCATAGCCTACACAAATATTTTTATTAATTAGCCCAACATCACAAGCTATACCATTACTTCCATCAATATTTTCTGAAATAATGCAAACATTACCTGTTATTTCAGGATCACCAGAAGATGCGTGGTTACATGCTCGCCAAAAGTTAACAAACTGATTGTCCTTAACAATGTGACTGCCTCCTATACCGCAGAATATTCCGTAGCTATTAACCTGAGGTATGGAATTTATTGCCACGCAACGCTCCATCCTGCCATCAGACGATGTGGCCGCAAAGTTGACCGGCAAGCCTTCACCGGCAGATGACCCGATATAACCAGATTGGAAATATATTTCATCAAATTGCACACCATAAACAACAGGCCGAAGGCTATCACATTGTATACCAATTGCATATTTCTCGTCTGTAACCCCGCCAATATATCCACACTTTCCGCCTATCACAGAGCAATCTGTCGCAGCAAGCCATGCCCCTATATAACGATTGTGACTAAGATCAATATTCACGATTTTTGAATTTGATCCTTCCAGCTTAACTCCGACACGAGCACCTGTAACCTTTCCGCCGCCCGCGCTATCACCGATAACCGTGTTCGACCCTTGGGCAATAACGCCGTAATTCCATACGTTCCCGCCGCCACCAACATCAATAGTGTGGCCTGCAAGATCAAGAAAAGCAGTGCCGGTAAACACAAGGCCACCCGCAATGTTTTGCGACAGCTTAAATGTGCCAGCCCCATAAGTCCCGGCAGATGAAATAATTGTCATTTACTTATCCCCATGTTGCTATTGCAACAGCGCCATCGAGTGGTGTAGATGTCGCTGTTGCTGTAAGGTTGACTGTTTGACCGGTCACGTAATTGTCATGCCCGCTTGCAAGTGCGTTTGCGGCGATTTCTGGCTGGATATCAAAATCCTCTGTAACTCCGCTAAATGTCCATGATGTGGATCCGCTTGCGCCGCAAAAAGCAGCGCACAGAACTGTACCGTTATCGGGAACATCAACACTAACACCGAACTCACCAGACGTATCAGTGATGTCTGTGTCAGTGTCAAATGACGATACGCCAGTTGATCCTGTTTTCGCAAAAACACCGATTGCGCACCTTAATGATGGACCTGTGAAAGTAACGACAATTTCAGCGGTTGTTCCAGACGTTATTTTGGCCGCGTATATTGCGCAATGTTCCGTTCCACCAGCGTGTACATTTTGTGCATATGCTATTTCTGTAGCTGTAACCCCTCCTATTGTAACGCCGGATAGTGTTGTTGAAGCGTTAACCCTGCTGCCAATTGTTACAATCACAACCCTGTCATTTGACGCCGGGCCTATTGACTGCCCAGAAAATGTATAAACACTGCGGTCAACTGAGTCACTAGCGTTAGTTATGTATGAAATCTCCGATGGTATTCTACCTACCGAGATGATACCAAGTTGAAGTGCTGCCATACTCATGATGTAAGGTCTCCTGCGACAGCCCAAGTGTCAGTTGATGTTTTGACGATGGACCACATTGCATATTGACCGCTAGAGACAAGGCCATTTCTGTTTTCAAGTGTTACACCGGAACCCGGCCCCATGGTCACAGTCCCCGCACCGTCCTGCTGGAACGCAATCACCGTACCGACTGGATATGCAACGCTGCTATTCGGCGGGATAGTCAAGGCTATAGACGATGCATTGTTGAGCTTGATTAACTTACCCGCGTCATCAATAACCGTGGTATAGGTAGTTCCAGTTTGTTGGTTTATTTCAAGAGCTAGAACGCCTGATGGCACTTTACCGTTACTGTCTAGTTGCGGAACATCACCAGACGAAAGTCCAACATTTTCAACGGCTGACGTCCCAAGACCAAGGTTTGTTCTAGCGGTTGATGCGTCATCAAGGTCAGACAAATTATTTGATGCCAACAATGCTCCAGAGGCACCAAGAGTGCCGTAAAATGCAGAATACGCCGACGATCCATCGCTAACAATTGTTACACAATCGTATTGACCAGAAAGAACAATAGACGAAGAGCCGTTAATAGTATCAGAACCGCTGGCCTGCAAAGTTACTGTATTTGCGCTTGCATCTGTTTTTATGACGGAAACATCAAAACCATTTTTTGTCGTTGCGGCAAGTGGAATTGTATATGTCGCGCTACCTGATGTTGCGTTGTGGTTGAACGTTGCCCCAATGTCGCTTAACAAAACTGTATAACTTGCAGTCTTGGCAAACACCCTGCCACGATTTAGCGACCTGAAAACACCTTCGGTCGGGTAAATATATCCAGTAGGAACCCAAGTAGAATTTATATATGTGTTTACAATATAAGGCGTGCCGCTATCGTCTATCCATTCCCAACCTTCATCTGGGCTTGATGGCGCTGTTCCACCTTTTTGACGTGTCGCTATTGCTGCATAGGCAGAATTTGCGTTATTTAGGAATGTTAGACCGTCACTATCTGGTATTACAATTGATGCTTGCGTCATTATTCACCTGTTGAATGTTATTTGTATTATATCACATATTTTTTGTGTGTAAACTTAGCTAACAAGTTTGCCATATCCAGCAGCGAAATAATCAAACGTTCTAGAAATGCCAGTTCCAGAAGAATTAAAGAACCGTATTTGAAAACCTGTATTTGTTTTGCTTGTGATCTCGTGATAGTCGCCAGTTGAGAGATTTGATGCAGTGATGTTAACTTTTGGCGTGGACGACGTGTAAAATGGATCTGTAAACGTTACAGTTGATCCACCTGCATCAGAGACAATATTTAGATCGCTTATAATTCTATCTGGCATATCAACGGATACACATGCTTTTGTAACCACAGGAGTTACAAACATGTTAGAGCTTTCCAGCTTAATCCTAAACTCAATGGCCCTTGCTGTTACGTCTGATGCAGTGAGCCTACGCCAACTTGACCATGTTGGAGTTCCGTTTGGATCGTCATCAGTCGTTCTTATTTCAAAAGTAACACCCCATTCGCTGCTGTCAGTTCCGGTAATACTATCTAGAGAAGAAACTAAAACCCAAGACGAAACGAGGTTACTAACATCCGTTCCAACGGCTTCAACATCAGCAACAACATAGCTTGTGTATACGTCACCAAGATCAATTGAGTTGTCGAAATAGTAGTAACCAGTTTCAACAAATCCACCATCACCAGCGACAATTGATGAAAGATTAGAAATTAGCGACCAATCTGAAACAAGTTCAGATCCAGAAAGCGTTAATGAACCGGCAGGAAACTTAACGCCGTATACATCTACAGATGTATCGTCTTTTGTTCCGAGCCAATCCGGGGATTCGCAAATATTTTCAATTACATTGAATTGATTTTCAATGGCTGAAATTGTTGCATAAGTTGGCGGGTTGTCGCTTTCGAACCCATCAAGATCAATAGACTTAATCGCATAAGTGCCGACACGCGCTGGTAATGACGCGCTAGACGTTGGATATGAGACAAACGTAATAGCGTCTTGTAGCTGAGACCAAGTTTGATTTGTGTCTACCGTCGGGCTATATTTAATTCGCCATCCATTTACAAGAGATGGATTTACAGACCAGTTAAGATGCGCTGTTCCTTGAATAATATCAATGTTGAATTCGTTTACTCTTGGCGGGTTTTGACCTTGAACTGATATTGTTCTTGTTACAGCGTCACTAACTGCAATTTTGCGACCGCCAGACGAAACCGCAATAACTTTGAACGAGTAACTTTCGCCGCGAGTTAGATTTTCAACGCGATAGAACAGGTTTTGCGTGACATCAAGAAGCACAAAAGAACCAGAAATGAGCTGGTAAACCTCAAAACCGGCAGCAAATTCACCGTTAGGCATTGTCCAGCTTAGGTAAGCATCATTTCTATATCTTCGGTCAGCAGGAATATTCTGCTCTTGAGCTTGGAAACCAGCAACGGGTGACGGTGTAACATCATCGGGCGTGCTGATTTGTGGCGTCCAAGCTGGTATTTCACCTTCCTCGGCGGTGAACACACCCGGCGCATATGGCAACATAACAAGTGTTGCGCTTAAATCCTCACCCGGCTTAATTTCTTTAATTACAAGATCAACCGTTTCACTTTCGCTTTGCCCAAATGTGAACAAATCGCCAACGGCAGGAATACTTGAACCGCTAAGTGGTGTCGTGAAAGTAAGTGTTGTAAACTCGCCATCGCCAGAATTTACGGTAGACAAAACTTGTGAATTGTCCGCAAGACGCATTCTAACTGCATACGTATTTGCAGACGACATTGGTACAGGTTCATCAATTTCGATTGAAACTGCATCAGAACCAGATAGATTAACGGCTGTTATCCTGCCGTATCCCAACCCCCATTTCGGAACGTCGTGGTTTACTGCCACTAAATCTCCGCGTGTGCAAGGGAAGTTTTCAATGTCTACAGTTAGTTCTATTGTCTCTGGACGCAAACGATTAACAGCAAGATAATATCGACCTTGACGCCATGCCTGCGGCTGTTGTGTCACGCCAAACAGCTCTAGTTCGTCAAACGTTTCTGCGTTGCTTGCGTTAAATCCATCATCATAAACGACAACCTCTGCCTCTTGCCAGTCGTCAAGCTCTGAAATATATCGAACACGAACGGCATCGGGCTTTTGAACAAAGTTCTTGATAAATTTGAAGTTGCTTGAGTTTCGTGGGGTAAACATCTGCCTGTGAACAGATTGCTCGACATCCCTGATTACGCCTTCCTTGCCGTCCGTTTTGCCATATTTGGCACGGCCAGCGGCGGAAATCTGATTGAGTGCTTGATAAACGGTTGTGCGGTAATCAAATACACCATTGAACTGATACTTAACTCCGCCATCTTCCATGACAGTATCGCAATCATCAGCCCAATCTTTTAGCAAATCAAGATCAATTCGGCTGTCTGCAATTGTCTGCTTTGTCGAAGAACCGCGCAAAACATCCAAATAAGCCCACGCGGGATTTGATGTTGCAATGGCAGATGTCAATGCAGCACCATCCCAAGTTACTAGTTTAGCCTGTGCAATTGCATTGAATTGGTCAATAACACCATTTAGCTGATCAGTAGCCTTGATCCTGATTGCCACCAAGCACTGACCGGTTAATGTTGTTGGATTAGTGTACTCAACTGATCGGATGCCAGACAGGAAGCATTCATCAAATATTTTCTCTGAATTAGTATCTCCTGTAATTCTGGTAAGTCTTACTTCATACTCGCCCGGATCATCAGAAACATCAACCCGAACCGACCTGCGCACAGTTGACGGGTTGCTGTCAGTAAATGTTGAGTTTCCATTATCAATCCATGTTACGTCACCTACTTTTTTATACTCAACTTTGATGACGACACTTCTATTTGTGTATTTACCTTGATCCGTTACAGTGACTAGACCGTTAAACGTAAAGTCAACAGTAAATTCATCTGAATTATCGGAAACAGTTCTAGTTACAGACCCGCCAGAATTTGATACAAGAACATTATAACTATCAACGCTTACAGAGTTTGTATAAAGCCCAACTTGTTCTGTAGGACTATCGCCGTAAACGATAGAAGTTTCTACTTCCGTAAATTGGCTAATTGAGGTTTCGCCAATTCTCAAATCTGATAGATCAAGCGGACCTTTACCGAAAGTGAAAAGCATACGCAAATATTGATCGTTGCCAACTGTTTCTGTAAATGGTTGAGCGGCAAGTGCAGGGTATACGCGATGGCGACCATATACACGCGGAACAACGCCATACTTGTTGGCTTTGTTGCTTGATCCCGTGATTGATAGCGTGTTGCTGACAGATGCGTTTTGTGTGTTATTTAGATTAGACAGGCTTGACGGTGAAGATGGCGGAATAAGAGCATTAAGCGCCAAGTTTCCAAGGATCGTAAGCCCCCCAACAATAAATGGTGTTGCTGAGATGACACCACCGATTGATCCAATAACACCAGCCTCAAACGCTGCTAGGCCAATCGCAGGCGCGGCAAACGATGCAGCAGCAAGAACAGCTAATGACAGAACAGTTTTAAGCGGGTTTTTACCGCCTCCACCACCCCCACCATGAGGAAAGATATCAATAAAAATAGGTGCATCTTTTTTGACTTTAACGCGATGCCAATTTTCACGACTGATTTCGTGATCGCCAATTTTTACGCGCACATGCCCATATAGATTGTGCGGGATCGGAGTATCATTGATAATTTCAGTTAGTCGCGTTCCCTCATCAAAAAGCATAACCTTTCGGTCATTATATCGAAAAGGGCTAGGCTTAACTGATACGTGAGGCATGGCGATAAATCTCTGTTATTCTTTTCTGCCAACGAAATGATTTGTAGCGGTCAATGCAGCTATTTGTTACCTCTTGCGTGTGCAGCATGTCTTTGCTGTTTAGTGCGATGCCAACATGAACTGGATAACCCATAAGAGCAAATATAATCACATCACCGTATTGTATTTTATTTAATTGTACACTTTTCCAAGTGTTTTTTCCAGCTTCAATAACTGATGAAACAAGTTCGCGCTCGTTCTTGCTGTAATTCGTAAACCCGGTTTCGCTGTAATCTGGAATATCAATTCCCAAATGATCGCGATAGAACAAATGTACCAAGCCCCAGCAATCACAACCATCATATGCTCGGCCCCACGTTTTGAATGGCAAGCCAATAAATTCTTTAAGTTCCCTCATGACTTGAATAGAGCCGGAAACAGTGACGGAACGAATGAATATTGTGGGAATTTTTGATCAAGGATGTTCGTAAACTGCAAATTACCTTGGATCGTTGTTGCGTCGGCTTCCACGTTAACCAACTGCATTCCATCAATTTCAAGTTCGATTGTATCTGGCTGTGATGCTAGAATGATTTGAATTTTGACGTCTGGAGCGGTTGTTATCTTGCGTATCGTATCCAGAATGTCTCTGTCTACGTTGTCAATTTCTATACTTGCAGATGGCGGGCTATCATCAACGTCATCCGTCAAAACAATATCGAAAGGATACCCAACAAACGTATTGCCGTTAGATGTAATATCTTCTGTGTTGTTAACTACCCTGATAGGGGTGGCAAGATCGTCATGCGTAATTTCGACAAGAGCAAGCCATACTTCGTCAGTTTGTGCAGCGTTTCCAGATGCAAGAGCGGCGCTTGATAGTGTTCGCATTAAACCTCCTCAAGCTCAAATGATGCTACGCTTTGCTGTGGACCGGCAGGTGAATATTCAACCTCACCAACAAATCGGAATGTTGCCGCATCTTGCGTAATTGGATTTACCCAATCAAAAGTCAAAGTTCCTTGTGACAATGTAGCATCATAGAAATTTTCCAGCGTGTCGTATTGCGTATCATTGCTGATCAAAATGGAACATTGAAAGCGTTTGATCTTGCGCGTAGAACGTGGGCGCATTTTTGCTTCGCCAACGTCAACAGTAGATCGCAGCTTGTTCGGCTGTTGTGTCTGCCTGAAACCGTCGATCAGGACGTATTGCGGCAATGTCGCTGGCCAAGTTGCCATTAGAAGCTACCCCTTCTTGAAAGTCCAAATGTGTCCCTGAACGGCTTATCAAAATTACCTCGCCCAATTCCTTTTGTTACTTCGTCGCGAATTAGGTTGCGAATAATCAACTCGCCATTAGGTCCGCGTTCCTGAGTTGTTTCTACAGGCTGGCCTTCTGAACGCTGATCAATGTTTTGCACGATAACATTTTGCCCAAGACCAGAAGCATTAACACCAAGTTTACCGCCATATGATCGCTCAAGCGGTATAATCGCTTCTGGGCCAGCTTCGCCCATCTGCCCCATGTTGAAATTAGTCGGACGTGTAACGATTGAATTAGTGAACGCGCCACCGTTGGCAAATTTTTGAACGCCACCGTCAAACGCTCCGCCATTGGCGAACAATCCGCCGAAGAAATTACCTATAGAACCAACAATACCAGATGATCCAATGCTTTGCGCAATCGGTGCGGTGATTTGCGATCTGATCAGGATACGTGCGATATCTTCAATGATTGAGTTTGCAAAGTCTTTAAACGATGCCTTGCCGTTTACGACAAAATCAACCAATGCATCTTCTGCTGATGTAAGGCCATTAACTATGCTTTGTTCTATTTTCTCGCCGGTTATTTCTGATTGCCTCCCCAACTCAGACAATGGACCAGAAAGCGCTTCATAGTCGTTTCTAAGCACTTCAAGCTGACTAATTAGCTGAGTAAGTACCAGCATTTGCATTCCATCAGCATTAGCTAAAAGTTTTTTATATCTCAGTCGTTCTCGTTCAGCATCAGTAGCCTTTCTTCCAAGAGAAACCTCAAGTTCAAGAAGTGCTATTTGCTCATTAAGACCTGAAATTGCATCGTCTACTTCTTCGGATAGCCTATTTTTTTCTCTTTGCTTCTCAATTGCATCATCAAGAAGTTTGTTAGATTCATCTCGCAGACGAATTTCACGAATAATTGCGTTAAATGTTGTGCCGACTTCCTCACCAGCCTTGGCGGCAGCGGCTTCGATACGTGAGAATATTTGTTCCGCTTCTGCGAATTGCTGCGCGTCAAGCTGCCCAGCTTCGCCACCAGTAAGGAACCCGCGTAATTCGTTCTGTGCGTTTCTTGCTGCGTCACGTAGTTGGTTGAAAGCCTTTAGCTGATCTTCTGTGGCCTTGGTTAGTTTTTTTCCGGTTTCGCTATTTTCAGACGTTTGGTTATTTAATTCAGAAAGCCCGCTGCGTAGTTCTGCAACCTTCTTTCTAGCTTCCTCAATAGCCTTTTCTGTTTCGCGAATTGCTGGATTAATTACATCCAAACCCTCCGCGAACATACCCCCATCACCCTCAAAACCAGACATACCAGAAGAAATATCTTCCGCCCGCCTAAGCGCCTCTAGTCGAGTATTTAAAAGCTCAATTTCTGCCTCTGTGGCGTCAAGAACCGCCTTTGTATCCTCTTTTAGTATTGCTGTTCTGTTTGCGGTTAGTTCTTCTGAAGTTTTTGTTAAAGCATTAATACGCTCAATCACGTTGGCGTATTCCTCGCCAGCATCAGTAGCGTCTTCCTGCTCAGATGTCAGGAACGAGAAGCCAATAGCAAGTCCGGTAATGGCGATACCGACGGGACCGCCAAGAAACGCCAAAGACGCACCGAATGCACGGCTTGCCACAGCGGCACGTGTGGTAGCAGCCGTATATGCGTTTGTAGCTGCCTCTGCCCTAGCCTCTGCCCTAGCCAAACCTTCAACGGCAGCAGCATTAAGGAAGAACCCCGGAGTTCTGGCAGCAGCCGCTTGAGCGGCTCTTAGTTCTGCTTGTGCCGCAGCGTTTGCGGATGCGGTTTTTTGAAGATCAGCTTTTGATGATGCAATAGAAGCCGCAGTATTAGCAATGAAAGCCTGAGTGGACGAAACCACCGAGCCAATCAGCTTAGATGAGATTACAGCCGCAGCAGCACCGGCTAGAGTAATTACACTATCAAGATTTTGCGACAGGTCAACAATTCCGCTAGCCAACGCACCTGTTGCACCAAGCGCCTCATTGTTGACGCCGATAAACTTTCCAAGCTCATTATTTAGGATTGTTAATGACTGTCCGACCGTAACCGGGAATTGCTCAAGATCGCCACGAATTCGGCCTAGCTGGCTTTGAATTGCCTCAGCGACAAGCGCACTGGAAATTTGCCCTTCTTCAGCAAGCTGCTTAAATTTCTTCTTTGTGACATCAGCCGCAAAGCCGATTTCTTCCAAACCGTCAAAGATAATTTCCGCGACGGCTGGTGCTTGTTCTGCAATAGAGTTGATTTCTTGCGCAGATGCTTGGAAGTCACCGGCAAAAGCCTGTTGCAACTGCAAAAGAGCAGCGGCGGCTGATGCTGAGTTCCCGCCTGTTACGGCAATAGCAGAACCAACGGCCTCTGTAATCTCAAGCAAATCATTTTGCGATAGATCAAGAGACTTTGTGGCGCGTGACAATTCCGCATAGAACTGCGCGGTAGTAGCGATAGGCGCACGAACCTTATTCGAAATATCGAACAAACGACGCTGCGCAAATTCAAATTCTTCTGTGCTGTTTGTAACAAGTTTTAGGCGGGCATTAAGGACGGTGTAACTATCGGCATATTGGATAATCTCACGCGCACCAAGAGCAACGCCAACGCCTGCCAGAGCGGTTTGCAAAGACCTAACAGGCGAAACCGTTTCTCGCACAGATGATTTTAGCTGGTTTGTTGATTTTGAAAGGCTGTTAGTGCTTCTTTCTGCTCTTTTGCCGGAGCGTTCAAATTTGTTTAACGCACGTTCGCCGCGATCTAGCTGCTTCGTATCAACCTTAAAGCCCAGATCAATTAATTCAACCATGCACTAAATCACCTAACAACAAAACTTTTGTGTAGTATATAGACAAAAGAACAAAATAGCAACATTACCGATACTTTGACCATTCGACCTCGAGGCCTTCTATTGCTTCAATTTCCCAATCAAGCAAATCGGTATTTTTAATGCGCTGCCATGTCTCAATCGACATATGAGTAACGCGCCCATCTGGTGAAAAGTTTTTGATATTCACATACCACGACCAGATATAAGAAACGTCTTGATCTAGGTCTACGCGCTTATCATGGCGGTGACGTTTGCCGCGTCTTTTCAGGTAATCATCGAAGAATGTGGAACGCGGAACATCTGATCCTTTATCATGCCCGCTTGCCCAAAAAACACCGCGCCCATAATTCAACAGGCGCGTTTGTTTATCAGCAATACGGGTTAAATAAAATTTTCCGATTCATCGACGAAGTTCTTGATCTTTACGAACAAGTCAGGCGCACCACGCAGCAAACGAACCGCGTTATCATAGCTATATTCAAATTCTACGCCATCAAGTTCTAGGTTTTCCCAACCCAAAATCATCTTGGCGATAAACTTTTCCTGATTGATCAGGCTATCTGCCGTTAGTTCGTCTTCATCTCCATCTCGGCGGGCCTTCAAAGCTGCCTCAACTGCGTCTTTCTTTACCTGCTTTGCTGTGTCGCTTGCCGGTCCTGCAATGATAAATTTAGCGTCTTTTTTGCCTTTGGTGTCTTTAATGACAAGTTCGGCCTGATCTTTGAGTAGATTGATTTGCATGGTTCACTCCGATAAATGATTGCGCATTGTACAACATTTTTTAGTATAATCCCATAGATTTATTTGTTTTGGCATACTCACCAAACAACTCAATTGCTTTTTTGTCATATGCTTTAGCGGCTTCGATCTTGCAATCATATCTACCTAAGAAATATTTCTTAGCGTCCTTCTTTATTTGTGAGTGCCACTTACTACGATCTTTATCATATGTAACCCCCTTAAAGCCAGACGTGTTGCATGGCATAAGTGACGCGTTCGCCGCGTTTTGCGCATTGGTCACGTGTCTTAGATTTTCAATTCTATTGTCATCCCTCACGCCATTAATGTGATCAATTTGATTTTTAGGCCATTCACCATGGACTAAAAGCCATGCTATTCGATGGGCGCGATATCTTTTGCTTTCAATTGTTAAAAGTATATATCCACTATCATTTTTTAATCCAGCTACGGAGCCCTTTCGCGCTGTATACCTCCTGTTTACTTTCCAAGTGAATACCCCAGTGTCCCTATCGTAATCAATATACTTTTTCACAAGATCAATATCTGGACCCTCATTGTATTTTGTTTTTGGTTTGTGTATAATACCCATGTAGCTAATTCCATACAGTTGCTAAAAACAAGAACCCCGGACATTGCAGTGTCCGGGGTTACTTATATGCTATACGTAAATTTTAGTCAATTAAGACGCGTTTTCGTTGTATCCGTATCGCACCAACGGAGAACCAGCAGCCTTGCCGATAGTAAGGGACAATTGCTGAGTTACGTTTTCCGTGGACGGAACCGTTAGAGTGCGGTTTAGAATTTTTGCCTCTGGGAAATATAGAGACAAGAAGCGCTCTGTGCCAGCTTCCCGGAAAACAATGCTCATAGCAAACGTTGTATCGCTAGACGGGAACGAAGTCACATCATCATAGAAAACAGTGACAGTGGAGCCGTCAAATGAGATAGTTCCTCTTTGGACTCCGCAAGACACGGTAGACGCAATAACCGGCGCGGTTGAAATATTTGCATTCAACGTAACACTAAGATCGGTTGCGCATTCCATTGCAATGCCGCCAGTGTGAATGAAAATAGCCGCATCAACCGGCGAAAACGGGTTAGAACCGCTTTGCTCAGTCGGTGCGCTATCAAGTGGCGTTCCGGTTGGCCCTGCTTCTGCCTTGCCAAGCAGATCAGTGGTCATGGATACAGTGTTATCAGGGGTTACGGAAAGACCCCAACCACCAGAGACAACGCCGGTATAGGTGTAATAATCATCACCTACTTTACGCTGTGCGCTATAGCTGTAGTTGGTCTGTACGTGGTCAATATATTTACTATGGCCCTGTACGCTGATAGTTGCGGTGATTTCGTCAACAATTGCTACCGCTTCGCCATCTTCCATTTTGTCAGTAAGCGTCATTACGGTTGCTGTCAGAGCGGTGATAACTCGAAGTCCGTTGTTTTCAGCCTCAGCAGCTCCGGAAATAATAACCGCGTCACCAACGTCAAAAGTAGTAGTCCAGTCACCCACTGAGCGCGTTGCGGTAGAACCAGACGCCGCAAAGTCAACGCCTACAGACGCCTCTGATGCGTCATCGGTGGTCCAATCTGAATTGGCTACAAGTGGGATATTGAAATCCAAGGTGCCTGCGGACAATTCAAATTCAAGTGAACCTGTAACGCTTTCAAAACCAGTAGTCCCGATAGGTGCGAATCCATCAGGGGTTACGGTACGTGAGTTAATTTCTGAGTTCTCGCCATTGATATCTTTGGTGACGAGTGCCAAAGCAGTCATGTCGCCCGTGTTTACGGTGGGCGTAGTCCCGTATGTGCTTTCTTTGATCAGGCTTAGAACAACCTGTGAACCGGCTACATTTGCCATTATTAAAACCCTAACTAGTTAGTTCAGTTGTACAACGCTTTATAATACAAAATTTATGTGTTAAATGCAATGAAAAGAAAACCCCGGCTGTGAAGAGCCGGGGTTATAGTTACCATCGCGGTCGCAACGACAATGCGTTCTCAACCAACGGCATTATTGTCTTAATTTGTGATACTGTCAACACATAATCACGTAAATCTTTTCGCTACACGATCAGCAATTTGTTGTGAACGGTTTGCAACAGGCCTTACATATGGCTGTGGTGGTTGATTATACACGCGACCCAAGCTATCCGCGCCAGAGAAACCATACTCCAAGCGTCTAGCATATGCCGCGCCATTCAGGATGTAAAACACATCGCCCGGTTTGAATTTAACCGCTTCTATTGCAATTTCAGAAACGGCATTACGTGACAGCCCATCAATATCACGGTTTTCTGGCTGTTGGCTTGCGTACCATGAATTACGCAAATTACCAGTATCAACTGGCGTTTCTTGGATAACCTCAGAGGCTAACTCAATGGCAAATGACTTAACAAACCGCTCAAGGTTGCGTTTTGAATTGCGCACGGCTTCGGAAACCGTAACCATTACTTTCTCACTTGGAATTCGTAGACTTGCACAACGTCATTAAATCGGCGCGTCTCACGGAACACGATGGAATAAACATCGCTGCCAAACGTAACAGACGTTACCGCGTCAAAGTCAAACGACACATCATCAGCGTCTTTTGCAGGAACTTTAACCTTTAGATCGCCACGCAAAATGTTATTGCCATCAACTTCTTTATCTTCGTATCCGTCATACCATGCAGGAACGTTGTACGACACAGGGCCGCTTGGCGGTGTGTAGTCACCATTAGCATCAACTCCGCCACCAGTACCAGCGGTTTTAAATACCACGTTTGTTGCGGTATCAGCATAACGCGAAGCTAGATCAGAAATACGGTCGCGGAAGTTTTGCCCTAGCGCCAATATTCATCATCCCATGTGTCTCGGCCCTGAGTGCTGTCAGGAACACCGCCCGGATAATCAAACGCACCACGGGTGAACGGCGGCGGAACGCGGTCAGTGTCGCTTTCTACGTTATCCATTTCAGCAATGGAGATGCCGCCAACATACGGCCCGACATAAGCAGGAGTAGCAACCTGAACAGTCGAAGGCCCGCCATTGTCGTTCTGTGCGTTACGCTTGAATTGATCCGCAAGTTCTTTGTAGTGCTTGAATAGCTGATCTTCTTTGAACGATGCAGTTCCGCTAATGCTTGCATCAATACGACGCGCAAACTTGCCAGCCGCAGAATATGCCAAGCTAGAAGCCGCAGACCAATAGTTATTAGTCGAACCCGCAATTGCGCTGATTTCTTCGTCGGCAAAAATAGCGTCGGTTACATCCGTATCGCCAAGCTGAAATCGCAACCAATCTTTTACATTTGCGGAAGGATCGCCATCATACGTCGTCGCCATGTTTACCTTCCATTTTTGAAATACGATCAGTTAGCTTTACAATGTTTTCGTTTGTCTCTTTACGAAACTCTTTTAGTTCATCACTAACACTGTCAATCTTTCTGTCGAAGTCTGCAATAACAATATCAACCTTGTCATCCAGCTTTTCGACCATGTTTATTAATATTGTTAGATCAGTGCCAGCTTTGCTTTTCATCTTATAGTATAGCCACATTCCGAGCGCAATGACTGCGAGAACAGCCAGAAAGAAAATCAAAGCAAAGAAAGGGTTAACAGCTAAAGTTGTAGCAGCAATTTCTAACCACCCTTCAAATTCTTTGCTTGCGCCCATTGTAACACCTATATAATGATATTAATACTAACCTTAAGGTTAGCGTTCGATTACATGGATAAAGAAACCGTTTACAGTAATATCTACCGATGAAGTTGAGAATACTTGCGCACGTATAGGAAAGTTTTTCGTCGCAGCACCGGCAAAAATTGTTGTTTCCTCTACAATGTTATAAGTTGTTGCGCCCTCATCAAGCCTTGGTAGGCGCTTTGTTAGAAATACCTGAATATCACCGTCAAAATAAAGTCTGTATTTTAGGCCAACGTTGTTAGTTGATGTTTCCACAACAAAATCTGCGCGGATCATTACCACTGAATTTGATGTAACATCCGAAAGATCAATGTAACTGTTTGTTGTGTCGTAAAGAGAATAACCAGCAGGCAATTCGTCAAGGATAGTAAAGCCGCCAGCCCCATCACTAGGTATTGACGTCCAAGTTGATGCTGGCACGCTAAGTGGAGTTACCGAGGTAGCCCCATCGTCGTAGTTACCCCAAAAAGACCGTTTGATGTTTGTTTCCGATGAAACAAAATCCTTCACCTGATCAGATGTTGCGCTACCAGAAATACCAGACTTTGAGGTTTCAAACAAATCACCGCCCTCAACGCTAGCGGGGGGGGAAAGATTATCTATGGTTACGTTAGCCATTATGCAATCTCGTTAGTTATTCTCGTGTCGCCGTTGGATGTAGTCCGAACGTCAACACCATTACTTGTGCCGCGAACGTTGGTGATAAACGAAAGGGCGTATGCCGTGAATTGTCGAACTGCCCCTATTGCCAGACTAATAGCAATTCTCATACGTTATAAAGCAGAACAACTGCTATCCCGCTTGTTGCGTCAATTGATTTAACGCGAATTGGATAAACAGCACCAGCAGCCATAGTAATCGTTGTGTTGCTGGTATCACCGACTAGTTGACCAACAAAATCACCGGGACCGCGCGCAATAACACCAGTGCAGTTTTCAATGTTAGCTTTTGCCGTAGTTGCTGCCACGTTTTCAGAAGCAGCAGCAGGCGTCATTAGGCTAAGTTGCTTACTCATCTACAACCTCGCCAAGTGCTTCTTTAAGGCGCTTTACGCCCCATCGTTTGTCGTATTCGACGCCGTGCTCGTCTGCAATTTCCCAGAGCGTTTCTCTCTCGTCTTTATCGTTTTCTTCGACAGGTTCTTGAGTTGGTTCTTCTGGGATTTTTTCAACTTTCGGCTCCATTGATTTCAGCTTGCGTTCAACAATCTGTTTTGCACAAGGACAATCAACAGCACCAATTTTACGGCGATTATACATACCACGCAACGCATGGCGCTTGAACATTCCATCAGGAATAGTTTCACCGATATTGATTGTTTGATCTTTGGAAATACGAACAGGACACAATGCCATAAATGTATCCATTCGTGAAAAAATCTTACGTCGCATATATAATCTCCGTGAGAAAGAAAGGGGCCATTACAGCCCCCATCACAAGTTAAGCAGACAGGGTGTTTGAGAAGAAGTAACCAAGGTCAGCGCCCGTGACTTTAAAGTCAAAAGCCATATCACCTTCGATACGATCACTCTCAAGATGATCCATACGGAAGCGCTTAATGCGCATACCGTTCTGGGTTGCACCCATGTAGCCAGTCCAAGAGAACTGAGCGCCAGCAGTCGGCTCATTCAAACCAAGAGTTGACGGAGCATAGTACAGAAGCATGCCATCGTTGCCGATCAGGCTCATGCTATCAGTTGCACCCTCTACAGCGGAGTTGTAAACACCGTTCATTACGAGGATTTCGTCAAGCTCAAGGATTTCGGCAAGACGCTGACGCTGTACCATTGCCGGAAGCGCGGTAGTAGCGCCGCCGTTAATGCGACCAAGGATATCATCGTTATCAAGAAGCGCGTCATACGTACCACGACCGATAATAGCTTTGTTCGGGTTAAAGCCGGTATTGGTGTGAACTGTACGCTTACCGTTTCGGATTTCTTCAATCGGAGTAGAGTTTGCAGCATTCCAAAGAGCTGCACCAGAGGAGTTGACGTTAAAGTCAGTACCCCAGATCGAAGTGCCGAAAGCTTCAGTTGCAAACACACGTTCGCGGCTAATAAGCAGCTTGTGCATTACGTACTGAGTTGCCGAGTTATCAAGCTGTACGGCTGCATCCTGATTGGCTCGCTGACGGTCGGTTACATCCTTGTGGAATGCGCGAACATCAGCGAAATAGGTGTCAGTCGAAAGATTGAAACCGGAACCGACACTTTCCGTACCATCCGCACGAATAGCGGCTTCGTCACGGTAGAAATCGCCTTTATCAAATACATAGTATTTGTCAGACTGTTTTGCGACCGTAGCGTTCGGGAATGCGCGACCAGCGATGAAGTTATCCGCATTCTGCAAATACTTCTGCGCGTAGTTGGTCAACGGCACATTTACATGAACGTCACCAGCAGTTGGATTAGTAAGAGGCATTTTTAATTACTCCTTATGCCTTAAACAACGTTGGCTTTTTTATCAAAAAGCATCGTCAGAATTTCACCAGCAGCGCCAGCGGCACTAAGAGACTTGCCAATAACGGCATTACCAACTGCCGCAGTGACTACACGGCCAGACGCGTCGGTGGTCAAATTCACACCAGCAGCAACAGCAGCACCAGCTTTCGCCTTGCACTTGCCGCCACCAGTGATAACAGCAACGTTGATTTTGTCACCATCAGCCGCAGCAGCTTCAAGAGCAACGCCAACGCCATCATTGCCAGCCGTAGCAACCGAAGTTACTTCGCCAGCATTGGCCGAAAGGATTTCGACAACCTCATACTGACCAATTGCACCGCCAGCAGTGAGGGTTACGGATTTTACGCTTTCAAGAACAGCCATGATTATTTACCTTCCACTGCTTTTGCGTAGAGTTCTGGATCAGACTTCGCTACAGCGTCGTAAGCATCCACGTAGGACATGGAATTACCGCCCTCAAGCGACTTTTCCATCAGGGCTTTGGCTTTCTTGTCCATTTCCTCTTTCGCGGAAACTTCTTTTTTCTCGCCACCCATTCCTTTAGTCACGCACATGTCAGCAGCGGCTTTTTCCGCCTGATCAAATACGCCTTTAACGACTTCGCGAACATCTTCGTCAAGTTTCTGAACTTCGCGCCATGCTTTAGCGAGATTTTCGCCTACAAGATGACCGTATTCAGACTTAACAAAATCTTCTGCCTTGCGGACTTCTGCTTCTGCCTGCATTTTGCGGATAGCCGCATCCTGCTTTTTGAGCGTTTCAAAAGCGCCACCAACTTCTGACTTCTTAATCAGATCGCCATCAACGGATTTGAAAACATCGTCGCTCTTTTCAATCGCTGCCTGTTCGTCACGTTTTGCGATTTCGGCTTTTGCTTCGTCGCGTTCTTTGGTGACATCAGACAGGGATTTTTCGAGTTCGGCAACCTTGGCTTCAAGATCGCCCTTTTCTACCTTGTCAGTCATTTGACTTCCCTTTTCAGTTTCAGATTTACCGGGCGACCCGGCGCTTTTTACGACAGACAGCTTTTGCTTTAGGTCAGCCGCAAACTGGTCAACGGATCGCATAAGCGTTTCCGTTTTGTTCTCTTCGTTGCTTTCTACAAGATTACGGACCACATCTTGAAGGACTTGGGTTGCTTCCCAAATTTCCTCACTTGCTTCTCGCCTAATATCGTATGATCGCTCGGTTTCGTTGTAGTCCATTGCCTTCATAAAAGTAACGTGCGAATGCTGGTTGGCACCGCGCTCTACGGCGGAAATTTCAGACAGCTTGTTAACTTTTAGACGGTATCTCTTTTTATCAGTCATTGATTTCTTCCCGCTTGCCCGTTCCGCCGATGGAAAACATCAGCTTGTCATTTTTTGCCAATTCCCAATCTTCATCAGATCGAACTTGGAACGAACCAAAATGACCAATTTTTTTAACGGGGATATCTTCTGGTGACATGCCGGTGATTTCTGACACAAGCATCTTTGCGTATTCTTCGCTATCAATCAGGATGCTATCAATCAGATCAGCGCGTTGGTTCCCGTCGTGATCAAATTTGCCAACTCGCGCATCTTTTACATATTCGACATATGCATCTGAGTAGCTTTCGATGTCTACAACGTCGCCTTGGCGGTCTACAACGTCCTCACCATCATATTTAAAGACGTTAAACCATCCGCCCATAATGCGCTTTTCATTGTCGCGCTTGACGATATCACCAGAACCTTGGAATTTTTCGGAATTATGTTTGTCGGTCATTAACCAATACACTTTTACACAAAATTTATGTAGTTATATCACAACAAGATTATGTGGTCAAATTTATTGTGCAAAGTTTTTGTGTGGAATATACGCAGAAGAAAACCCCGCCAAATTGGCGGGGTAATACTTAGGAATTAAATTCAAGTTTTTCGATTATCTTTCCTAGCTCATAGGCATAATATCTGTATGCATCAGTTATCTGCACATGCATATCTTTGTTGCGGGATGCATTTTTAAGCCATTCTCTTGATTTCTCCAGTATCTCAATATCATTACTATCCATCACATTTCCCTTGTTTAAAGATCAAGACTACACGCGCAATGGCATTACGATATAAAGCTGATCCTCATCTTCAATACGAATAGGCCCGCTTTCCGTGCTAAACGACATATCAACGGCTTCACATTCCAGCGACTTGAGAATGTCAGACATATAACGACCGTTAAAGCCAATGATCAGGTCAAAGTCAGCATCAACGTCAATAACCTCGGACGCTTCGCCAAACTCAGATGATTTAGCCTCAATCGTCATTGTTCCGTCTGCAATGGTGCATTTAACAGCCCGTGTCTTGCTGTCAGCAATGGAACCAACACGCTCAATAGCGCCAAGCATATCAGCAACGTTAACCGACATTTTCTTATCGTTGCCTTCTGGGATAACACGCCCATAATCCGGGAACTTACCATCAATCAAGCGAGACAATACAGCAGCATCGCCAAAGTTGAACCCGATCAGGTTATCAGACAGAGACACAGTTACAATCTCGCAACCATCAAGCAGCTTAAGAACTTGCATGACGGTTTTTGATGGAATGATAATTTGCGCATGATCAACAGTTTTTACACCGGCAATCTTAGCCATCTTGTGCCCGTCCGTTGCAACCGAATATGTTGCATCGTCCTTGAAGTCCAGACATACGCCATTGAGATAATATCGCGTTTCGTCATCGCTTGCGCAGAACTCAGACTTTTGCAGCATATAACCAAATGTTGCGGCGGGAATATCAAAGTATACGTCGCTTTCCATATTCATAGACGGGAAGTCACCAACAGGCAACGTGGGTAGCGTAAAGCGCGAACGTCCGCTAGATACCTTTAGTTTGCTATCCTCAAGCGACACTTTCACATCGCCATTAGGCAGCTTATTAACGATATCCGCCAAAGTGTATACTGGAACGGTAATTTCGCCAGCTTGCGCAACTTCGCATTCAACTGTTGCGGTCGCCTCAATATCCATTGACGATCCTGTGATTTTCAGCTTGTCGCCAACTTCAAGTTTAGCGTGAGCCAAGATCGGCATGGTGTTTTTCTTTTCCACCACGCCAGCAATGTTTTTAATTGCCCGGTTAAGAGCGGAACGGGAAACGGTAAATTTCAATTAACCCTCCTTAATGATAACAATTGGCTTTGCACCAACAACGCCAACTAACGGTAAAATCTCACAAGCCTTGGCCTTTGTCAATGCAATTATTGCCTGATCGTCGTAATGATCGCCAATTACGGAAACCTCAAATTTCGGCTTGTTGTATTCGTCATAACCAATGTACACACAATTTAGTGTATTAAATGGAAATTCCACACTTAACACACTGTTAATTACTTTGCACACGTTAACGTCATAGTTTTCATGACGGTATTTTTTGTTAAGGTCTGGGATCATGCGTAATCATTCAGCGCGCAGTCAACAGCCTTGGCAAGCTCATTGTAAGCCGACTGCTTAGCTTTGCGTGTCCTTTCATTATCTTCGCCCACAAGCTCATCCTCAAACTTATCACGAAACGATGGCATTACATCATCGCGAATATCAGCAACAGGCTTATTCATGTAGTAAATCGTATCTCCGATGATATCAATCGACATCACATATAACCTCCGAAATAAAGCAGCATACCGACACACAGCACGGCGGCGATCTGCCACGCTACTGATTTAATGAATGCCGCAAGAAAGATAACCGCGCATACAATGGCATAACTAGCCATAATCAAAAACGCAACGGTCAACACAAACGCACTAGTTAGCCATTCCTTCATGGCGTTACCAGCATTACAGAAAACATAACGATGCAACCAAACACCGCAATGATCATGTTGTCTAGGGTTAAGTATTTCATTTATATTCCTCCAATATCCGATATTCCACGATATCGCCAACGTTGCCTTGTTTGTCCCATCGCAGATGAAATGCGTGTTTTCTTCCTACGTATCCATCTGCGCAACGGTATTCAACAAACACATCGTCTGTGACTTTACCGTTATTTGGTTTCCAGTTCGTTTCCGTCCGCATCGCATTCAATCCAGCTTCCGTTGCGGTCCAAGTGAGCGCAACCATATCCAACAACAATAAGCGACATTTCCCCACTATCGTTAAAGATTTCACCGTATCCATGGTCCTCATTAAATAACTTGTAAACCTTGTCAGCGGTTATATACGAGCATCCATCATAATCCGTCTTCACGTAACGCACAACAAATCCTCCTTTGTGATAACTGATATTGACACGATAAAATCACGTTTGCAAGCAATTTTTCTGTTGCAATGGCGGAAAATAAATAGTACAAAACAAGAACAAGCGCGATAAATATCTGTCCCCGCCTCACTGACAGATACGCAGCTAACAGAAAGCCCCAGCGTTTCCTCCGCGCTTGGGGCTTTCGCTTTATTTAATGCCATTGCCGTCTTTGTCACACTCAACCCACCCGCCATATAAAAAAGAATAATAGTTGCGAATTCCCAAGTCATTACTGATAATAAAATGATTTGGATGTGTAAAATTTGCTTTGTACGGCTTATTTTCTGTAATGCAATTAAACCCGATTTTATTTTCTGTTTTCACATAACGCATAAAAATTCCTCCTATTTAAGATACACACAAGCTAAACCAACACAAGCATGGTGTCAATTAATAATTGCACTTTACCTGTGAGTAATGCTTTTCTGAAAAATGATGTTTTATGACAATAATTTACCGTTAGGTAAACTAGCCTTCCAAGTCCCAATCAAGACGCATGGTTTCCGTGCAACGGCAATTAACCACGTTTGCAGCACGTCCCGCAGGATCGCCCGGATAACGCAACGGCCCTAATGGTGTGCGGAATGGCTCGTTAATGCCGACGCCTTTCGGATTTAGTCGCGGAATATCTCGGTGCCATTCTCGCGTTCTACCATCATGAGTATAGCGCCAGTCTCGCCTAACTACCGCTTCTGGTATCTCGTTGGCTTCAAAGACTTGACGCCACGACGCAATGTTGCCGACACTATGCGCCCTGAGTGCTTCTGTCCGCGCGATACGCTCTGAGCGATAAACCAAAAGCCGTTGCCTGTAGCGTTCCACCATCTTATTGATTTGGTCTTTGGATAAAGGCTTATCACCTTCGATTGCGCGTCGTAGTGTTGCGTCAAAACGCTTGTCCCTTCGCGTATTGGAGAATACAGACGGATCCAAGTCCTCTAACTTTCGACGGAAGTTTACCAAGTGCCTTTGTAGATCAGACGAAAGGCCGATGGTCTGGCGTATCTCACGGGCAAAATCACGCGGGTTTAACCCACGGCGCAAACCGTCCGTTACCGCATTACCGATTGCATCTCGCTGCGTTTCTGTAATCTCTGAAATAAACGTTGCGCGGTATGCTTCCATGTCAGCAACGGTGTTAGGGTTTGACTGATCAAACACGGCAACAATCTTTTTAGGGCCGCTTATGCGCTGGTAATCTTCGCGAATTGGCGTACCGTCAAGCTGTTGCGCTGTTGACTGACCGGATGCAACCACAGCACCAATAACCGCAGATGACAGGATAGGCGCATATAGGCCATATTGCGTGTTGATTATTTGCTGAACCGCTACAAAGTCATTGGCCTCAATCAGTGCAACCAATTCAGACAATGGGATGTCGATCTTGTCGATCATATCAAGGAACGCGGAGCGAATGCCCGGCTCCAATTTGTCCATTAGTTCTTGGGCAATGCGTTCTTGTTCTTTCGCGCTACCTAGTGGCATTAGATACTGCCTTTAATCAGTCCGCGCACATCCTCGCCAAGTTCTTCATCAAGCATAATTTCGCTGCCTGATACATCACGGATAAACCCGCCAAGCATTTCAAGATCAGGCGTTTTAATTCGGTTTGGCGTTAGCTTTGGCAGTGCATCGTAATCAAGATTGTTAAGCACGGCATAACGGCGCAATTCTTGGTTATTAAAGCTGTCAGCATAACGGCGCATTTGGCCTTCAAGCGACAAAGCAAGCATCTCTGTTAGTTCTTTTGCAAGTGCTTGTGATCCGCCGCGATTAGAACCAAGCGCGATAAACGCAATCAAAAGGTTTTGGCGTAGCTCGTCCTGCTTTTCCTTGATGGTTTCCATCAGGTCTTTGTGATCGCTGTTTTCAGCTTTTAACAGTTCAATTTCGTACTTGCGAACGTTGCTTACTTTTTCCTCTTGCGTCCCTGCATTAGTGACAAACGTATCACTAGGAAGCACAAAGCCAGTTTGAGAATTAAAATTAGGATCGCGGGCAGCTTTTTTATACACTTCAAGAGCATTAATAGCTGCGTTAATCCGCGCCTTGGTCTCGTCGTCCATGCTTGCATTAATTGGCGTATTAGCCCACCGAATAAGTTCTTGCGGAACGCGAATAACCGTTGCATTACGAATATCCTTTGCAAGTGCGATATCTCGATGTTCTTCGTGCTTGTTTAAGCGATACCAAGTAGGATAACACCCACGCAACAGACTTTTTCCCTCAGGAGACCCCCGCCAATCCATAGCAGTGTGGTGTATCATTTTGGTCATTGGTATTTCTACCTGACCACCGTTAACCAAGTCCTGAACAATGCCGATAGGCGTTACACCATCATCCGCCGTGATCCATCGTTCTAGAGTAGTAGCAGAACGAATATCAATTGACTTTGGCTTGATGCGGTTGTCTGCCCGCTCATAGGTGGCCTCTTGCAGCGAGAACCCATAAACAAACGCTTCGTCAATAGCATCAAGAATGCACTGGTATAGCGGCCTGCGTAGGTTGCTGTAATCCTCTTTAACACGATCTTCTAGCGCAACGCTGTCTGTGTTTTCATCAACAGAGCGAAAGTCAAAGCCAGCACCCTCGATAAGCGTTTTTGAGACATTCAGAAACCCGGAAATAATCGGGCTATTTTCTGACATCTGGCGGTAAATCTTGCGACCGCGAGTTCCGTTAAGCTCTTTCAGGAAATCATTATCTACGAACCCAGAGTATATAGGAACCCCAGCATCGCCGTATGTGTCAGTCATTTTTGGCTTTTTACGGAAAATATCAGATAGGGCCATGCCACGCCTATTAATTACAAAAATTTCCTGTAATATAAAGCAAATTCACAAAAAACGCAAAGAAAAACCGCCACCCGTTAAGGCAGCGGCTAATCAGTCTTGATATGCACGTTAATCATTTTTTGTAAATCATATCGCAAATTTCCATGATACTCGTTACGCCGCCCTGCCCGAACGTCAGAGCTTGCGGCATCATGATGTTAGCCATATGCACATAGAACGCAGTAGAGATAGCCAATACCCCATCGTGCGCGATTACAGGGGAACCACTTTCACCGGCCATAACAGTCCACGAAACGTTGTACATGCCAACCTTATCACCTGCATCTTTCCGGTAGCTTGAAATTACGCCATCAGAAATAGCCCAACGCAACCGATTAGGGTTTTTTACCGCATACACACTTTCGCCATATACGGGTTCGCGGCAAGCCATATCAAGGTGCGGACCTTCGTATCGCTCAATAAATCCATAAGCACAATCCGCCTTTTCACATGATTGTACATATTTTATTGTGTACTTTTCTCCATTGTAAAACTCAGCCGTTAGTTCGTCGTTTTCCAGAACATGCCGGTTACTAACAACGATGCTATCGGAAACCATAAAGCCCGTTCCATGACCTTTGCCGTTTGAGATAATAACGACTGCATCACGGGCAGCTTGGTATTGTGTCGGTGTCACCGAATACGCGCAGCCGACAAGCGCGGCGCACACACCCAAAACATATAGAATTTTCATTGTGAAGCCTCTTGTATTGTGTTTCAGAGTATGTCAATATCTCACAAGTTCGATTGAATGTAAATGGAGGAATAAAATGACCAATCTAAACATAACTAGCGGTGTGTGGTGCTGCGCGTCATCAGATACGCACGACGGATGGACTGCTGTTTGGGCCGACAGTGGTTATTGTGGCGTAAAGCAAGTTGCGTTAATACCTACCGAATTCTCAGAGGCAGTTTCTAACGCTAAACTAATGGCGGAAGCGGGAACAGTTGCCAACGAGTGTGGTCGCACACCAAATCAGTTGCTTGATGAACGTGACGAACTTCTGGCTTGCTGCAAAGAGTTCGTGCGTAAAGTTGAATGCGGTGAAGCTAGATCGAAACGCAGCTATGCGCAGATGAAAGCAGTAATTGATAAAATCGAGAATTCGGAGGAATAAAATGGACTGGATTTATGTGTACTTCATTGGCGGGTTTGTAGCAGTTGCGGTAGTCTCCGCCTTTGACGATAAACAAAATATCAAAACGTATGGTGATTTGCTGTGTGTACTGTCCGCCAAGGCAATTGTTTTTGCGTTATCTTGGTTTGCGTTGTTGATGTTTGCGCTTTCAAAAATGCATGACGCTGGGTTTTTTGATAAAGAAGTGTTTTGGAGGAAATGATGGATTGGGTAACGATATACGCTGTTGGATATGTGATTGGGTTTTTATGGTCTGTTTGCAATGGTGTGCGCACTGACATAAAGCACAAAGGAAACTTAACTGTTGGTAATTTAGTTCACGGCGTCATTTTATCGGCTGTTCTTTCGCTGCTATCGTGGGTATGGGTAGCGGTTATTTTGTGCGTATGGCTAAGTAAACGTGAAATATGGAAAACTGAAATTTGGAGCAAGAAATGACACCAGACGATATCCTGAAACAAGCAACCGATATCATCACAGGAAAACGTGACGAATACGGCGAACCCGAAAACAACTTCGATAAGATATCTCGTATTTGTGACGTTCTCGAACTTGGCAACGATCCGCAATCAATTGCATTGCGTATGGTGGTTTTGAAGCTGGTACGCGCTGTTGGAGATAAAAACAACGTGGATCATTACGTTGATATGGCTGGTTATGCTTCTCATGCTGGTGCGATGTGCTATTGGTATAGAAATAAGGAGCATAAAGTTGAAAAACCATTCACTAGCGAAGAAATAAAAGCGCACAATAAAAGCATGGAACTAATCAATGACGGGTGGATAGAGTGGTATCCAGAAAACGGTATTGATCCGCCGCTTGATCGTAGTCATGTTGATATTAAACGTTTAGATGGGTCAACAGACTATCTCGTAAATCCCACTAATGTTTATTGGGAGTGGCGAGACATGCCATCAGATATTACGCATTGGAAGGAAAGCGAAGCCGTGGAATATCCGAAATGGCCAAATAATTTACCATCAGACCTTCTTACCCCCATGCCTGAATGGTATTATGAAGGACTGGACAGGTTAAATAAAGATACTTGGCATGAATGGAACCCTGATAGAAGCCTTGAGCCGCCATATCATCATGATCTTGTTGATGTTAAGTTTTTAGATGGCGAGGTGTTCAATCGAAAACACCCAAAAAATCTAAGGTGGCAATGGCTTGATCTACCATCAGACATAACACATTGGAGACCATCCAAATAAAGTAAAACCCCGCTCAATAGGCGGGGTTATTTTTTACCATCTCAATAACGGCACGCCCTATGCCTTGCTTTTTAGCCAACGTATGAAATCTCTCCACATCGCTTGCACCTTCCAGATCAGATATTCGATAGCTTGTGGCATTTGGTAAAACCTCTTTGATTGCTGCATATACGTCGTATGATTGTGATCGTCCAGAATAACTCATGATTTACCGAAAAAAGAACCCGACCGAAGCCGGGCTAAGTTTGGGGATAGACGAAAGGTTAATGATATATTATGGCGTTTGCGTGGTCAAGACAGCATATCAGGATTAATGCAAATTCGCGATACTTCACCATGCTTATCGTGATACGTGATAACGCTTGCATCCCTACCAGACACCCAGCCTCCCTTTGCCGCATAAGCATCACGTGCAGCCATCGTGCGATGTTGCTCAACAATCATTAGGTTTGTTTCCTTAACTTCTTTGCTGTGAAGATGCCCCAAATGCGCGTAGCTGTATTTAGTGCGCCCGAATACATCGCGGTACTTTGCCACAAACACGTCATCAACATTAGCCACCTTGCGCTTGTGACCATGATGGAAAAACAAAGACGTTAGGCCATGCTCATAGCAGTAATATGTATCTGCGTTAGTATCGACTGTTACTCGTGGATCACGTGACATATAGAAAGCAAGCATTTCACGCAGCCAGCTTTCACCAGCAGGATCATGGTTAGCATCGCACATAAGAATGTGCAGATTTTCGTATTTATGCAGCATCATTTCGATTGCACGATTAATGCACCGAATAGCAACGCGGGTTAGCTTTTGGTATCGCGTGTCAGCATCAAGAACGTGCCCGCTGTTTGGTGTTACTGCGTCGTATCCGTCCCAATGGCACCAGTCACCGAGATTAGCAAGAATTCCAGTCTTTGCATTTGGTGCTGATGCTAACGCACGTTCGAACCACCGATAAAACATATCTTCCGCAATATCAATATCCCAATCGTCGCCGCTTTCTTTTCCCCACGCCATCATGCCAAGGTGGTAGTCAGTTACAATGTGGCAATTTACAAGGTTTGCGTTGGTTTCCGCTGGAATAGTTAGGGACGGTGTGCGAGGGGTGATTTCTTCTGAGAAAGCCGCAACAGCTTCACGCATAATTTCAAGCTGTCTATCATGGTCAATATTTGACTTTTCCCACACCAGCTTAATCTTGCCATCACCATCGCGCAGAACAGACTGACCGCGATAATGGAAACCATCAGGAACAGGGGACGTCATATCGTGGCTTGGACTGTACCCTTGTCGCGCTGCCCTTTGTGACAGTCTCTTTACTGACTTGCGAATTACACCTTCATCAACCCCGAAAATGCGCGCAACAGCGGCCCAACTTCCATGCTCCATATACGCTAGTGCATATTTCCATTGCTTGTCTGTGGCGTACTGTTTATGGCCTTCGTCGATGTATACTTTCAAGCGACTACCCCTTAAAAAGTTTGCTTATGGTTTTCTGACGGATAATATTTGTAATCGTCAAGACTAATCAAAAACCGAACCGCCATTGCAGCAACTTGAATGGCTTCTGCCCGTACATCTGCCTTAGTTGATTTATGCGGCTCATATACGCATTCAAGGATTGCTTGCTCAAGTTCCCCGACTTCCTCACCAAGAACAGCCTTAGCGTGAATTGGATCCGTGGGCCATGTTGGGAACTTGTTTAGTGCGTTGGCTAGTTCGTCCTCGATATCGCCAAAAATCACATCTAGTTTAGTTGCGCTCACAGTTCCGTACTCCGAATGTTTTTCAACTCAGTCAGCCATCCGTGGATGTTCCGAATATCATCCATGTTCACATCATGACCGTTCACATTACGACCATACTTTTGCACATGCTCAATATATGCGCCTAGCTTGTTAACTGTTTTCTGTAGTTCGTGATTATCTATCATTTGTATAACCTCCTTATTACCCAAGTACTATAACACATACGTAACGAAAGCGATAGACGCAAACAAAACAAAACCGTTTGCAAACTCCGCGACTGAATGCGTTCCGTCAAAGAATGGAATGTTAACGTTTACGCCGCGAAGATACAGCACGTTAGCAATGCAATAGTTAACAACGCACATCACGCCAGCGAATGAAAACGCGATTAACCACGGCAACTGCGACCAATCAAACAAACCAAACTCTGACATTCCGGCATAAAGCATAGCAATACCAATTGGCACAGCAGAGTATCGGACGAAAAGATCAGAAATTATGTTCTTCGTGCTTTCTTCATCCGCGAACTTATGACCCGGCAACCAATACAGCACCATCAATGGCGCGACCCATACAGGCAGATAAAATGATGCCACAACAGCCGCGACAAAGCCGAATACCAGCTTAATCCACCGGCTTACATTATCGCCATATCCAAGCCAGCGACGGAACACACCGCCAAGCAATCCGAAACCAAGAACCCAAAACATTATTTATCATCCTCATATCCAATTGCTTTTACCATATCATAAAACCCGCTCATATCTAACGGAACAACCGCAAGATCATATCCGCACGCATTAAGACACGCCCTCAAGTTGCTGATCATAGGATCGCGAGTTCGCCATTGATACATAGCGTTTTTACCAACTCCAGCCTTTGCGCTCATGGCATCAATGGTTATGTCATCCTCGTTCATTAGCGCAACAAGACGCTTTACAGCAGGATCACACGATTTGTATTTGTCTGGGTTTATTTTAGCCATACTATCGCCGCTATAATTCCAAACAGCACTACATCAAAGGCAACGCAGCACCAAAAATAACGCCATGCATCTTGCGTCATGAGTTCACATCCTTGCCGGTTTCATAATCCAATACTGGATGATCAAATGCCATCTTCATATAAATCATGTCGCCTTCAATTTCATCAAGCGTCTGGCCGTTTGGCTCCATTGGCCGATCAGTCCATCCATCAACAGAACCATCATCGGCATAGTACACTTCGTAAATACCGTAATGATCTTCGCCATCACCGTAATAGCCCTTACGCCTCATGATACGGTAATTCCAATGCGTCATGAGTTTACCTTATCCTTGATATCATCAACCACACTGAGAATATGCGCGAATGCGTAAACCATCACAGCATAGAACAGGCCACCGATACCAGCGGCAACAGTTGACCAGCCATATTGTGACTTGATCGCGTTGCACTGCGCATTGTAATAGCATTCACCGATTTGGTGATACTGGTTTAGCAACGTAATGACAGCGACAATGCCGCACACTCCGATTGCGTATGCAAAGAATTTGATTAGATTAGCCATCTCCATTTTCCTTTAATTTGAACTTAATGCCGTTGCGCGGGAAAGCCATTGACCCTAGCCCTGCTTTGCGATCAAGAAGTCCTTTATTGAAAAGAGCATTAAGCGTATTAAGTCCAGACTGAACGTCATACGCACTGTGCCATTTGCCATCAGAAAATTTTTCCAAGGCCTCTTTCTGTGATTTAGTTAGTTTCATATTATCCTCCTATTAAAGATACGCCATACTCACACATCACAAAACATGTGTCAATAAGAAAAGGCACCGCCGAAACGATGCCTATCTATGGTCGGTTGATTAGCTGCTACGTTATGAAGCCCGTCACCACATCAGCGTCACACACATCAACCGTTATAGCTTCCACACAAGCAACAGAAGGAGAGTGGTGCGGGTAACTCAAACAATCATCAAAATACCAATTCCTATAAAACCAATACCCGATATCGTCATAGCACGCAATGTGAAAATCGTTTGCAGAGGTTGATTTACAAACCAACTAGTCATGTCAGCTTCATCGCGTCCGCCATCGTTAATGAACATGACAAGCGGAGTTATCAGGAACAAAACGCCAACGACTAAGAATTGCATTTACGCTTCTCGTATCGCGTTAATCGAAACTTGTTCTCGTTTTCCTGATATGTATCGCGCAAATACCATTGGTGGTTAACTGCATCATCAAGGATACTCGTTCTGCGTCCTGCCTCACATGCAAGGCCGTGGATTGATTTATGTGAATAGTCGATTAATCGGTTTGCGTGGTTCATCACTCACACTCCAAATCATCAACAGAAACCCAAAAATCATCAATACGCGCAACATTACCGAGAATATCAGCCACAACATCACGACGCCATGCGTTAACCTTTACGTTATGCGCCAAAATGTATTCTGTACGTGCGTTAACTTCTTTGAGCAATGGCCCGTCGCCAAGTTTCATTGCGTCTAGGTGGTCAGGTTGTGACGCCATTAATGCGCCAGCGAATAGAATGCATTTCATTTCAATATCCCTGTAAAATCCATTTATCGTCACCACGAGCCAACTGCGAAAGCCAATATCGTGTTATCTGCTTATCAAGGACTGACCGCAATTCCTCGGCCTGATCAATAGTCATCTCATGGTAATTTATGATTGATCCATCATCGTGGTCGCACTCCACAGGTTCACCTTTTGACGTAAGGCTAAACCCATCATCAAACACATATAGATCAATCCAACCATCTTTAGTTTTGATCTCAGTCATATTTCCTCCAAAATGGTAGCCCCGAACAGATTTGAACTGTTACCGCAACCCTTATGAGGGGCGAGTGCGAACCATTACACCACAGGGCCGTTAATCTTCATCAATCCATCTTGCACTTGCTGGTGCGCAATTGTCAATAGCCTAACATCAGCTCGCGTCATGACATCAAGCAATGACGCCTTTTCTTGCAGATACACACCGGCAAACTTTGGATCATGTTCAATGATGCTTGACGTGTTGCTAATCAGGTCAGCGCATTTGATCGTTTGGACCCATCCACGCGCCGATGAAACCCTAGCGCGTGACTTTTCCTTGCGTTGCTTTCGGTTCCCTTCCTCAAGGTCTGATAGCATAAAAACACCATACGCAATAGTCCCTCCGAAACGACGCCGTACGTCGTCATATCTTACATCACAATCTTCCATAACGTCATGAAGAAAAGCCGTTGCAATCATGTCTGACCCAGCAGAGGACGCACATCCGCCGCCTGCGCCGTTTGATCCACCGACAGTTGCACCAGATGCAACGGTCGAAACAATACCAGCAACCTCACAGCAATGATCGAAATACGGATTACCTGTGTATTTGCGTTTTTGTCCTTCGTGCGCTTTCTTAGCGAATAGCATTGCTTCATATGCGATTGTCATAGTTTATCCTCCTAAATAATCGCTCCAATATATCAAATTGCCGTACGCTATGATACATCAAACTTGTATGCTCAAGTTTCGGGTGCGTGCCATCGGCACTAGAGCCGGGAGCCATATTGCAAGTCGTGAGGCTCTAGCCGTGAAATTACGGAAACACCGCACTAGAACGCTTTCCGAACACCGTGTCTACCTGACGCCTCACAAAAGAGAACACAGTATCAAACTAGTATGGTTTTCGCCTAAACAAAAACTGACCGATGCTCTCGTTTCTAAGGTGGTGGGGCGCAACCAAATAGTCACCCCCACCCAAAAGCCGAATACTACATCACGATTGGACCCGTGGCAAGTTTTGGTAAGTTGTCCAAATGCTACGCGGCAAATGGGAAACGATACCCGGCGCTATACTTCATCTGCTTGGCATTCGTAGATGTCGCCAACCTCAAACTCTGACGCGCATTGGTGACACAGGCTTCCGTAAAAATCAGCCCCATCATCATTCTCAGCCATCTCAATAGCTTCTTCCTTCGTACTGGCCTCGTATTCACCAATAAATTTAGATGCTGTGGCGACACCATAAACTCTAAATGTAGCCAATTTAACCTCCTATTTAAATGGTCTGCGTGGCAGGATCTGAACCTACGGCCTTTCGCTTCCAAAGCGAAAACTCTACCAGACTGAGCTACACGCAGAAACTATTGTCAATATACATCACCAAACATCATTTGCAAGCGTTTTTACCATAAATCATGCAGTGATACGTATTTAATCGCTTCGTCTTTTGTTTGCTTTGGTGGCATCAAAACATCACCTCATATTCTTCGCCGTTTTCCATTCGCTCACGATACCTTGCAGCACGGGCATAGAACATATCAGCGCGTTCGTCGCCTTCCCATTCAAGATCACGGGCATGTTGCTCCGTTTGATGTGCGAGTTTGGTTAGTGGGATCAGGTAATTCATGATACTACACGGTATTTTACGATATCCCAATTTTCTCCGTGGTGCCCCCAATCAAGAACGGTTGCGTTACGTTCACGACCGCTTTCCATGCCGCTTCGCATAACGTATTCAATAACTTCATCGCTTCCAACGGGACAATCACCACCGCTCCATTCAATCCAACCACTTTCGTGGCTACCATTTTCTGGACAACCCTTTACGCCGCTCATATCATCGCGCACCAACTTCAATGCCTCGATCATGTCATCAATGCATTCTGAGGTTACGTATAGATCGCATTCTCCAGAACGATGAATGTAAAACGCGTCATCACGAACGCTCAACACGACATCACCGCGCTCACCATCGATTACGGTGTAAGTCTTTTCTACGATTACTGACATTTAATCCTCCTTGACTTCGCGCATAAAAACGCATGAACGACGGATGCCGTATTCAGGGTCAAGTCGCTCATGAAATCCACACATAATCCAACCCTGATCACCGAAAGACCCAAGCCAACGCTCAAAATCTCCTCTTGTGCCATGATCATGTATTTCGTGAATGTATTCGTACACCGTTAATTCTCATCTTTTTCTTTTAGTCGGCGCTCAAGTTCTTCTCGGCATTCTTCGCACGGATACTGCCATTCGCCATACTTATCTAGCTTGCCGCGACCTGCCGTAACATTACCAGCGATGTCTGTACTAAAAGAGCATTCTTTATGGTATTCCATAACTTCCCCACTAAAAGTGACTTTTTGCACTATCAATGCAAATGTAAATGCGGCGACACAGGTAATCGGTCAAGTTCTGCTCGCCGCGATTAATGGTGCCAATAATGGCAAAAGCCTCGCTAAGTTCGTTGCTTGCATCGCAGAAAGCGCGATACCCATTCTCACGGGCATTAGTTAGAACTGCGATGATGTCTCTGTTGATTTGTTCCATAACTTCCTCCGTTGTTTGATGCCTCACATTACCACACACAAACAACGTGTCAAATGTTTTTTAATGCCGATCACGTAAACATAACGATAACATATGTTGAATATATCTAACAATTTCGACATACCTCAGTTATTTTGATGGAATGTCGATTATAATTAACATTTTTCGACTACATATCATCAACCATACTTGCGAATGGCATAACAAAATCGTCTGGCTTGCTGTATCCTAGAGACAGCTTGTTAAATGCACCAGAACTAGCATCAACCTGATCTTTAAACTTGCTGGCAGGAAATAGCTTTAATTCGTCAATGAATTCTTTATTCCACTCGCCACGAACAAGTTTAACATTTCCAGCCTCAATTTGCACTGATAGCGGCTCCGCTCGCGCTTCTTTAGAACCTGAAACAGGTTCTTTCTTTATGGTAAATCCTGCCAGATTGCGTATGGTAGATTGTGCGCTTTCCTTACCACCTGATCCCGGCTCTTGCTCAATCCAGATATTGACGTTTACGCCGTCAGTCTCGGCTGTTTGCCTGATTACCGCCTCACGCTTTGGCGCTTCCCATTGTCCTTTTACAACGTCTGTAATGTAAAACACACCATCAGAGCCAATGCCCATCTTAACACCAGCAGTACGTGCGCCTCCGCCTTCTGTGCCCGCCTTATCCCAATAACGAACAGTCTTTGTTAGCGCAGGACATGCCGACACAATATCGATCTTTTCCCAATCGAAGAAACCACCACCACGCGGGGCAGGACGTTGCTGCATTTGACCTGCATACGCAAACGTGCCCATGATCTTTTTATCACGCTCCACAACCTCACGCGGGAAACGCTCAGGAAAAAGTAACTCGCCTTCCTCTGTGCGCGGATCTTCCCATCCGATAGATGTGTAGCATTTACGCTCAGGCTCAAACTCCATCGGCAAGCACAAATGCTCATACCCGTAATCGTCAGAAAGAATGAACCCAGACACATCCTCTTCGTGCAATCGCTGCATAACGATGATAACGGCGGATTTTTCAGGGTCATTTAGTCGCGTTGGCAGCGTCTCTTGAAATACGCGAATTGCCTTTGGCCGCTCAACCTCTGAAAACGCATCTTCGACGTTTTGCGGGTCATCCCATATCACCCTGTCACCACGGCGACCAGTCATAGACTTAACCGCCCTTGCCTGCCTAAACCCTGTCGCGTCGTTTTCAAATGATGTTTTCTGGTTTTGATCGGCGGTTAATTTGATGGGCCATCGTTCACTGAACCATTCGGATGTTATCAATCGACGCATCTTTGTGGTATCACGAATGGCTAGTTCCTGCTCATGTGACGCTGATATGATACGTGTTGACGGTTTAGTGATCCATTCCCACGCGGGCCAATAAACGTTAACCAGAGACGATTTAGACGTACCAGGTGGAACGTTAATAAGTAAACGTGTTAATTCCCCATTTGTTACAGCTTCCAAGTGTTCGCAGATAGCATCCATATGCCACCCCCACTTAAGAGGCATACCCGGATCAATAACAGGCCATGCCTGCCTTACAAACTCCGCAAGGCTTCTGCGGCATAGCTCTTTCTCGATATTGATAAAATCGGCATGTGTTAGCTGCATATTCGCATTATATCACATGGTTAATACTACACAAGTTTATGTGTTATTAACATTCCGTTTCGCGTTCTAGCATATCTTCAATCATTTCATTTTCCGATTGCAGCAATTCTATTTCGTCGTTTGCTTCGTTTAGCTGGTGCATAACAAGCGCAAGATGCGAACTTGTGGCGATCAGTTCTTCACGCAACCTATCAATCTCACCCAAAGCCCAATGCGCGGCCTCACCATCATAAACACCGCCTGTCGTGTATATTTTGGTTGCTTTGCTTAGTATGTCTATGTTTCTCACCAGTCACCTCCATCGTTTTCAATTAAAGGAAATGTACAAACAACATAATCAGGATCAAATCCGCCATTCTTGCGCATCACCCTCTTGCCATCTTTTTTTCTCATCAAGCAAAGTCTGCCAGACGCTGAAAACAGCCAATACTCATCACTCCAGTCATCATTCAACAAAGAAAGATGGTGGACAATATCTTCCTGTTTCATGTTGCATACCAGTATGACATTACATCGTGATCTAAGAAAAACGCGTCACAACAATTAATTTTCCAAACACTTTTTAGATGCTTAGATCGTGTGCGAGTAACAAAAAATTGACGATCTCCATAAGTCTTAACCCGCAACTCCACGTTATAAGGCGCGTATTCTGCGTTAATCCACATTTAACACATCCTTAATGATATTGCGCCACGTCTCGCGCATTTCCATTACCTCTGTCTCGCCGCTTTGGTCGTAAACGTCTTTATATCCACGTCTCATGGTTAGATCGTTTTCAATGGCAAGTGCGATCTGTTCGTATTTGTCTTTGCCGTCACGCAATGCAAATTTTACAGCAAGATCGTTTTTCATTCGAACATCTCCGGGCATTCTGCTTTCCATGCCGCTTCGCATTGTTCTTTAGTTTCGAATGTAACATGCAATGGCAACGGATTATCAATGTACATTACTCCATTAGCTCCAACCTTGTCGTCTCCGTGGCTGATCAGGATGCACGATTTCGCATAACCCGGTTTACCGATCTGCGCACCTTCCCACATTGCAAGGCGACCAATCAGCTTAAATGCATCAATGCATTCCGCCATCATGTCAGCGGGAATATAAACGCTATCTTCCCCGACAATCTGTCCTTGACGTACATCACGCTTCTTTGGTCCATCAGGAACGTATTCCCAATTCGTAGCACCAAGAACATTTAGCAAAGCTGGGCGCAACTCGTCACCATCAATCCACATCAACGAACCGTGGTGCACTTTGAAAATGGCTTGACCAACCTTAAACCGCGTTCCATCAGCCGCATCTTTAGCCGCTTCGAAGAGTGTTTGTTTGATGGCGTGCGGGTATAGTCTGCGGTATCCTTCGTTGTCATCAGACCAAGACAAACAGCCCCGATCTCTATAGCTGAAGCTACTGTTTAGCCATGCAAGATACTTCCAATCTGAAATTGCATTATACTTTCCATGCTCAAAAACTTTGCACCCAGCATTAGCAAACGCATCGCGAATAGCGTTATGCATTTCCTCATTCTCAATATCGCAAGCCATAACGCAATCACCCTTGCGCGGTGTTACAACGTTGCCTTGTTCGTCTAGTAGTGCGATTTTCATATCTCAACCTCCACCAAAATGTTGCGGCTCTTCGCTTGTGGGATGGCGCGGGACGCTACCTACCCATTCTGAACCATCATAGCAAACCGGGAAATAAACCCTGTCGTGCGTCCACACGAAAAAAGGCTTCCCGTATTCGCTACCATATCCGGCATCAAAATCTTTCATTAGTTCATCATGAGTTAGCGACTGAAATATAATATTTTCCCAGCAGTCACCATGATCAAACATTTCATCGGTAATCATGTTTTTCCAATTATCGTAATACATATCTATACCTCCTATCAACACTATAACCGATCTCACGCACAATAAAAGCACTTATTGACAAACGCAATAATGTTGCAAACTCACTCGTCGGCGCTAGAATATCGTGCGAATGATCTCACATACTCCGATCATGAATACGCAACCATTCCATAAACTGCGCATTTTCTTTCGTATCTTTCACGGTTAACGGTACTGGTTTTCCGTCCTGTCCGTATATGAAGCCTTTGATCGTGTCTGGATTATTTTTCATCACTCACCCCATGTTGTTTTTTGTTGGCCAAGTATTTGGTCTAGTGTGACGCGGCGGCCATCGTCGTATCCGTCATCCTCAAACAAATCTAATTCGCCGAAAATACCATCCCAATGGGCGACAACCGCCTCATCCCAATCTGCCCAAAATGTATCAGGCAAAGTTGCACCAGCCTTCACAAAAGCATCAATCACAGCCTGACGCTTTTCCTCTGGGACTTCCGCAGTCGGTATCCAGTCGCCGGGTTGTAGTTTGAATGTCATTTCAATTCTTCCTTAAACCCCCAAAAATACCGCACTGGAAACGCACCATCGTCACGCGCCCTATGGAAGTCAAAACCAACATGACAACGACGCCCCATAGCGTCAACACAAAATGCAGGCAACTTTTCACCAACTGAGCCAACCTCACCAGTTAACGCTCGTGGTGCATGGTTGACCCAATCCTCAAACGTATCAAATTGCCCAGCCCAATCTGGCTCATATTCATTAAGCGGCGTCGGGTTGTGCCACGGGCGCGGCCTGTCTTTACTCATCGTTATCCTCCTCATCAATCATCTTTGCCAATTCCAGATTGTTCTTTGCCTCACGACGCAAACGCTGTTTATCGTTCCAGTGCATCGTAATGTTAATGGCTGCCTCGTTAAGTGCGTACGCGCTGTTTTTAAGCCGCATTGATACTTGATTAAGGTCTATCATCACACATACCCCCACAATTCAAGATTAACGCCATGATCAAACTCATACGACGCCAGTTTCACAATGTCCTTCGGCAACTCATCAAACGATGATAGTTCGAAGTCATCAGGCTTACGGTTGCTGACAGCGGCAACTACGTTAGTGCATTCGTAATCGCGCTTTGTCCAGTTGGTGTTTTTGTAAACTTGCATCAACAAACGTCACCACATGTTGGGTTTTGTTCGCTAATGATTTGGTCTAGGGTGACTTCGCGCTTGAATTCTTCATGGTCACAAACATAAGAACCGTTCAAAGAACCACCCTTGCGACCATCATAAAAGATAGCAACCAAACATTTACGATCAAATGTCAGATGTCCGTAACCAAGATTGTTTACCGCGCCAGCATTAACAAACGCATCAACAACCGCCTGCTTCTTATCGTCCGGAACCGATGCAAGACGGATGTAGTCTCCGGGCTGTAGTTTGAATGTCATTGTCTTATTCCTCCGTTGGGTTTTTGTCTCTCCATGAAAGGTAATATGACATGGTTGATTGTTCGTGTCAAACATAAAAGCACACAAACAAGACAAAAAAAGACGCCACGGTTAAATGACGTCTGAGTTTCAACGGATGGATTGTTGTTATTGAAATCCGAAATCAAATCTCCATGGGAATATAAAATCGCCTACACTCTCCCATTCTCTACCCGTCCACTTTCGGGAAATGTCACGTACACGTTTCTTTTGCCTATATGGGAGAAACTTAACCACGTCACCAACACACGATCCAATCGAGAAATCAATATATGCTGAACACGGCAACATGCATCCGTATTCGTGCTCTTCGTATCTTGGGAGAAACACAATCTGCAAGTTAAAGCGCAAAAGACGCGCCCAATCGCGCCCAGCATAAGCGGCAAACCATTTACCCCTGTGTATCATCGCTCACCATAGCGTCACGCAACGCCTTAAGTTGATCGTCTGTTAGTTTGGTTACGTCTAGTGTGTGCTTTTGTTCGATCTCGCCAGAATGTGCAATCTCAGATTTAAGGCTGAATTCGTCTTTTTTCTTACGCTCAAGGAAAGACAGAGCAAGTTTACCGTCTTTTGCCATGTGGTCAAAAACAGACTTGCGCGCAATATAAATTGAGTGCTTTTTCAACCTGTCTATTTTTTTGCGAATTTCTTCATCGTTTTCATAATAATCCATGACAGTTCTATACGGAACCTCACCATTTAAGCAGGCTTCGTGTATTGAGCAACCTACCTTTAGGTACTCCTCTATGTTCGCAATGTAATCTTCAATATCTACTTTTTTACCTCTAGGCATCATAAACCTTATCGCGCTTCTTCATATTGCATGGCGGGCACAAATATTGAACATTAACGCTTGTATGTTTCCCGCCCTTACTTACCGGGTAAATGTGGTCTAAGTGCTTCCAATCGTTCCTCAGCTCCTCACCGCAGTATTTGCATTTAAATCCCTGTCTTTTAATTAAATCTCTAAGGAACTTTGCTGTCACCGTACCGTCAGAAGAATACTTTAATCTTTTCTTTCTTTTTAGCGTCTGCACTTTACGCTTTAACTTTGACATTGCATCAAATTCATCGGAACATTCTAAGCAATGCCTTCTTTTTCCTGTCCTGAAACTTGTAGTTTTCCCACCGCAAACACAGCAATCAAACTTAGTATTGCAGTCAATCCTCAAAGAATGAAACAGCTTCTTTACCGCCTGATACTCGAAGATCATATCACTCTTAAGCATCCAGTAAAAACTCTTTGTCTCCCACTTGTTAACATACCTTTCCTTGGTCGCACCAGTGCAATGAAAATATTCCGCAACCATAAAATGTGAAGATTCACTCAGGTTTCGACCAAGCAAAAAAGCGTCCTCTAATTTTTTGATTGTCTCTGGTGTCATTTTTGTTGGTCTACCGGCTGGCATTACAACTCCTCACGCACCTGATAAGCGTTTAAGCGTTTAGCAATTTCTTCTGCGTATTTCACAGCGTCAACTGTTTTGTAAAAATCACCATGCAAAGTCAAAGTAGCATTTTGATAATTATCTCCGCTAGCTATTGTAATTCCTGAGTTATCAACAATCGCCACCCAAGGACCATCTTCCTTTACCATATCAACCCCACGAAATACTAATGTTAGAAAGCAACTCAACCATCTTCCACAGCCCTAGCGGAACTGATACAACGCATACACCACCGAGAATATAAATAAGGCCAACAATTCCGCTAAAGTTAGGCATCATCCATTCCTCCAGCGAATAAACTCAATAATAGGCCACCCCAATGCAAACACCATTGCAAAGATCATATCTGGAACATTAAACCCGCCCTGCATAGATGCCCGCCATGTGTAAACATACGAGAACCAAGCCCAAGAAACGCCATATACAGCAAGTAGCCAAATCATACTAACCTCCAACGTTTAAACGTCACCCAAACCATCAATATCACCTCCGTTTGGCTTTATGCCTCGTGCGCCTTCAATGCACTTTTCGACATCCTTAAATCCGCGTTCTGTTTCCATAATTCACCTTCCAAAAACCATTTTACTAACCAACCACGAAAGCGGAACAACAATCAATGAAGCAATCACAAACAAAGCTATTCCTACGAATAATTCCATGATTACTTATACCACAAAAGTCAATTCAACACACGCACAAACTCAAGCTCGTAATCTTTCGGATTAGGCACGGCTTGCTCTAGCTTCTCTCGACCCTTGGTTAGCGCGTCCTCAACGCTATCTGCCTGTAACTGATATTTCTGCGCGTTGTTACGTGCTTTGTATACGAATTTGATTAGGTAGTTCATTTTTCATCCTGTGCCGATTGTATCATACTAACAAATATATCTTCGCACTCGAATAGAGACCCGGCGCTAGACGCATTTTTCCCATATCGGATCATGCAATCAGTTGGGTGCTCCAAAGCTACCAAAACAGCTCTCGCCTCTCTGAGATGATCTACCCACAATTCGTCAACCACCCTTCCAAATTCATGTCTCTCATACCTTGCCGCGCAAATTGCCCGCGCGATACGCTCTACCATATTCATTCGTCATCCCCCATCAAAAACACTTCCAATTCTTCGCACACATCAAACAGGCGATCCAGCAATACACCAGCTTCGTTGTCCGTTGTTGTTGCCATTACGTCGCCCACGTCTTGATATAGCTGCCATGAGCGGTCTACGAGTTTTTCACGATTATTCATCTTTTACATACCCTTCGTTTTCCGCCCATTCTTGCAATGTACGAGCGTCAAAAACATCTTCTGGATCATTCTCCGATGCCCAAGATAGTAAATCTCTTTCTTCAAAGATATGATCAGGCTCCATATGTGTACGAATATACTGCAAAACGCAGTTAAAGATATCATCGCACATATCCGTATTTTCATAATGGAAATCTGCGCGATGGTCCTTCATTTCATGTTCTGTGATATTTGGCATTAGCTCATCCCGAGTGCGTGCTTGTAGACTTCTAGGACTTCTTCCTGTTCGGTGCGTTCGTGATCTTCAAGTTTACGCAGGCGGATAATCTGGCGCAGGATTTTCACATCATACCCCAACGATTTTGCCTCGCCGTATACTTCCTTCATATCCGCCATGAGGTTGGCTTTTTCTTCCTCAAGACGCTCAATCCGCTCCACATAGCTTGCAAGCTGATCTGCTGCAATTCCGTTATGTCCGATACCTGTCATTTTTCAACCCCCGATCCACACGCCAATCAAAATGAAAACGCGGCAAACGATGAAACGATCAAAACCGCCTTCCAACCATCAGCTTTAATTTCAATATCCATTATTCAACCTCCTTATACTTAAACACGCATTTTCCGGTTTCTGGTGCGCAGTCGTAATATGCTACACCGTTAGCAAATGCCTCAACATTCTTTACGTGATCCGTATAAGCACTTCCTACGGCAAAACCAACAATAAAACCTATTGCCGCAAAAACACAAATCAAAAAATTATCCATCAATCAATTCCTCCAATTGTTTCAATTCATCCGCCGCGTTATCGACAAACCACTGATCAAGGTATTTCGCCGGATCGTCAAACCCCATAACCGCAGCATGTTCACGGCACATCTTATGCATTCTGTCAAATCGCGTCAATATAATTTGCTTGCGTTCTTTCGCGTAATGCTTAGACAACCCTGCATCATATTCAATCGACCAATCTGCAATCACGCAATCAGTACCGGCATGTAGCATCTTAGCCGTTAGTGATTTGGCGATTTTTAACGCCTCATGTTCGTTGCATTGCAAGACATCCTTAACGCTATCAATCGGACGTGGCTTGCCGCAATGTACTAGTAACGTGCATTCTTTCTCTGTAATCGGTACAAGGTGATAACCTTTAATATGTGCGCCGTTATTAAATGTTACTCTAACCATTGATTAACACCGTTCTAACCACCGTCAAACTGAATGTAAGGGGGGGACCATTCCGAAGCACCAGCAAGCATACTTACACAACCGCCTTTCATAATGTTGTTGATAATAAAAAAAGCTAATGCAGACGATGGCTAGAACGCTATAAACCGTCGTTAAGTAACTGGTCTATTGTGGTATTTCCTCCAAGTTCATTGCTTGCCAAGTGTAACACAGTACGCACTGTTTGCAACTCATTTCGCCAAAATCTATCCTCTGCAAATCCAGCCATAAGGCTATCATATTCATAGTTTACGCCGTGGCTTTTCATAAACTCCACCCACTTTTTACGGGCAAGTTTACGCGCTGCTTTTTCATGCCATTTCATCTCGCAATTCCTCAATTCCTTTTTGAGTGATCACGAAGTCACCACGGCAACCACACCGGCAACCATCTACAACTCCGCGCCTAATCATCATTTTCATTTTTGCATGAGCCAGCTTTTCAGGGGTTCCAATTGGCATTGCTTGAATTACGCTATTTTTATGCCCTTCAAAATAATTTGCCCATCTTCCATCTTCGTCCATAAAATCTTTCAGAAGCTGCAAAACTTTTTTGTCTGGAATATCCTTACATTTCATCGTTAACTTTCCTTGCTTTGAATTGATGACACTTTGTGTTTTTAAACGGGAACTGCTTTAGATTGTCTACACAATTTCTAGCAGTGCAGCAAAAACCACGATTACTAGTAATCCACCCGTCAGACGTGTCCTCTTCACACCACTCCAAATAACAACAATCGCCACATGAAACATAATTATGCATCGTTAACTTTCCCGTATTTATTAAACCACATTCCATTAACCTTCCACTTATGCGGACGATTAGCGATGTATTCATCATGGCAACGCTTGCACGTACAGCAATAACCATCCGCCATAACAGGACTTGCCCGACGCGGTGATGGGCTGAAATTATCCAGCGACTTATAATCACCGCACCGATAGCAAAGTTTCGTGTCTCCCTTACGCCAAGCCACAAAGTTCCTCATGCACAAAATAAACAGGGCCGTGGTCTGCGTATTCGATAAACCCAACCTCGTCGCTTAGTTCTGTGTGATAAAACACAGCGTAGTTTTTGCCGTTTACTGTATCCGTGTATTCTTCGCATCCAGATACGTGTTTGATGAATTCACTTAGTTTGATCTGTTTCATTCTATCTCCATCACCTCAATTAAAGACACTAAAAAGTCTTTGTGCACATCATAATCCACATCTTCACCAAAATCATCCATGTATTCGTACCACTTGTCATTTTCATGGACCATCTTTGATGACATTATTAGTTTTTTTGATGGATTTCTCAAGGCATCAAAACAACAAGATACTATTCTATCAATTATCTCTTGATCAGATGCACATAATTTTGAATACGGAACCCTATGATGAAACATAGAAAACGAGATATTATCTCTAATCATTTGTTTCATACCCATATCTCACCTCACATTCAGGACATTTACCGTAAAAATATGTGCGTTTGCCATACCCATCAGTAATGTAACTTTCTGGATATGGCGTTTTGCCAGATATGCACGTTCCGCACGGATCAATCAAGTTACGCAATTGTGCAATCGCATGTTCTGTCGTTATCACAGAAAAATCCTGCATCGCCGCAATGTAACTTGCCTCGTATTCGACATTTTGGCTTTCCGTCACGTATTCCCAATCCTGATCCCGCACATCAAACCAATATGCGCGACCGATGTATGGTTTATCGTATTGAATACGTATCCAGCTTGCCGGTTTTGGTTTTCCAGTGTGCGGGGATTTTACACCCCGCCTTGACTGAAATATTAGTTCGTGTTGCGCGAATGGATCAGATGATTTCATCAAGTTCCGCCATAATTTCGTCAATCGACATTTTCTTTTTTGTGTCTTTGCGAATTTTGTAACCCGCCTGCTTTAGTTGCGCCTTAACGCTTGGGAATTCATGGGCAAAAAACTTTGCATTTCCACCATTCATTTCCGCCATTTTACGCCACGCATTTTCGCCATCTTCTGTTTCCGGCATGATGGTGTAGAAAATTCCGTCTGTGGTGTAAGTAAGATCAACCATTTTTTACCTCACGTCGCAAAACTTTATAACCCATCCCAGACCAAACATCCTCTACCGTATCAGCAGTGCAGGCATCATTTGTTTCTAAAAAAAGCTCTTTAAGGTTTTTCTTTTTGCTAGCCAGACCAGTCAAAAAATAAACAGTCATTTTCTTAGTCCTCGCTTGGTTGCCTCTATGACTAAGAATATGAACGCTATTTAATGGTGTGTCAAATGTTTTTTTAATGGAAATTATCAACCCCGTAATATGTCATTGTGTCAACGTTATACATAAGCTCTGTGCTGCCTTTTTCGAAACCGTATGACCGAACATCACGCACTTTCCATGTGTGCAGTCTTAACGTTTTTACACCATCTTTCCCGACATGGTTATGAATAGTAACACCAAGTGCAGGCTTGTTATAAAATGCCGCGCTATCCGCAATATCATATCCACCCGGCGCACGGTCTCCCCAGTCTTGGTTCATCTTTTTAGGGTGAGCGACTACCGTAATGTGAATTTCAAGACGCTTTGCAATTGTCCTGATACGCTGTAGAGCAAAGTTGATGTAGTTCGTTAGGCTTTCGCCCGGCTCTGGCAAATGCTCTATCTCGTTCCACGGATCCAAGATAATCCATTTACACCCATCACGCATGGCAAGAGTATCAACCATGCTTTCGAACCATCCTAAATGGTGCCGGTGATCACCGTCATCAGCGCGATGCACAAGACGCCAGCTTTTATCAAGTTCAAACTCTAGCTCTGCCTTTCTATCCACGCTCAATTCCTCGTATGGCGTACCAGTGCGAATAAGCGACAAATGATCCCTTGTTGCGTGACTATGCGTCTCGAACGAAAGAAAGCCCACGCGCACGTTTTCATGCACCGCAACCTTGTCGCCAATATATGTTGCGATTGTGGTTTTACCAGAACCCGGCGTACCAGTCCAAACTGAAATAGTCCCCAATTCAAGCGCAACGCGACCGTCCAAAAAATCCAAGCCAGTGCGCAAAATACGCCTTGCGGACATTGGTGGCAAGTCTGAAAATCCCGTAATTAAACCGCCCGGTGGATCAATACGTTTTGCAGAGTTAAGGCATTCAGCTACTTTTTCATCGCCATATTCGCGCAGAACGTCATTAGCGTCCTTGCACCCATCAGGCCACACGACATAGCGCACATCGTGCCCTGACAGAACGTTAGCGACCGCACGAGGCATACTTTCCCCGGCCTTGTCGTTGTCACCCGCCACGATAATGTATGGAGAATTACGAAGCCGCTTTTCTTCCTGTACGAAAATGTCTGTTTTATTTCCTTGCTCTGTCCATCCATCAGGAACAGATATCGTGCGTAAAAAGCCTGCCTGAATATCCGAAAGAGCGTCTATCTCGCCCTCAGTGATAACAATCGGCTGATCGGTAAATTGATCTAACACATCCTCGTTGTAAAACCCGCGAGTTACGCCTTGTGTGCTAAGAAATTGCTTTGCGGCGTTGCGAAACTTCCCCGCGTACTTTTTTCCGGCTCGAATATACGGGAATGCTATCACGTCCCCTAGTTTGTCGTGTTTCTGAACCTTGATTTGCATATCCTTGATCAAGGCAGCGTCTAAACCTCGGCTGTCGATCAACCATTCGATCAGGTCCGTTTGTTGCGTCAAAATATTTACCTCCAGAATATTCGCAGTGATGGCAATAATACAAAACCCCTTCGCTGTCGAATGTCACAGACAAGCAAGGATCGTTTTTCTTTTTGCGATTTGGTGAGCATTGTGGGCATGGGCAACGCTGCGTACCGTGATAATACCTAACGTTTATTCCAAGTTCCCTGCAAATCTCTTGCGCCGTTTTCATTGAACGCCTCTTTTCTGATCATTCCGTGCTGTCGTGCCGCGATTGTTTCCGCCTGAAATCGTGTTAGTCCAGCGTCAAATTCCAGTATTCCGGCACGTTCTTCTAGTGCGTCATTCATCAACATCACCGACATATTTCCATCCAGTAGGGTGAATTGTTGTATATCCTTCAATCACGTGCAATTCCTCCCCGTCCAATGTGACAATAACCCATTCATCATGAAAATGCTTAGTATGAATTTTTTGACGTCTCGGAACGCACATTCCAGTGCATGATCGCGCTTTTCGTTCCGCGTAATATACTCCGCCCAGATCATCTTTAGCCCGCAAAACTTTATAGTATGGTGCATCATCAGGATTGCTCCATTTCATATCAATTATCCCTATAACCCTGCGCACGCTCATGCGGCAACCATTCAACACCAGACCAACCACGCAATGCCGCAGGAGTTGGCCACCACCATGAATTATGTTCGCGTTTCATCATTGCAACACATTTTTTCAAATGCTTCAATTCGCAATCTTTGAGCGCATCCTCAAACATCAATAAAGCGTTTTTGTATTGATCATCGCTGTCAAACTTTGGCGCAATGTATGTTTTTGTTACAAACTCGATAACATCATATTTCGTTTCAATTTTCATTTTGTAATCCTTCGCATCAACTCTTGAAATGCAGTTGCCGCCACGATTGGAACTTGTCCATTCCCAATGGCTTTAAGTCTGTCCACCCTGTGGGCCAATGCATCAGCCATTCGGTCCACTCCGGGTTTATCTTTCCCCCAGCATGAGTAGCTAAAGTTGGCGTTTTCCGTGTGTACTCGGCGGGGTATGCACCCTCCTTCGCATTGTGTGCCGTTGGCGTAGGCAAGAACCCATAAGCGCGGCCTAACATGGTTCGCCCCACATTCTCCCGCCCGTAAGCGCATCCATTCCGCATTGTACCCGATAGAGGCCAAGTCTCCGAGAACTCTGCCAAGTCCTCTGGAAACAAGCCTATCTGAGTTTTCCACGAACACGAATTTTGGTCGTACTTCGCCAACAATTCTGAACATTTCAGACCACAATCCTGACTTTCTACCTTCAATCCCATCACCCTTTCCCGCGCTGCTAATGTCTTGGCACGGAAACCCTCCAGATACGCAGTCAACAATTCCTCGCCACGGTTTTCCGTCAAATTTTGTGACATCTTCAAAAATTGGAAACCATGGAAGGATACAGTCTTTTTGCCTTTGCGATAGTACTTGCTGGCAATATGGATCGATTTCGACCGCGCATACTGGTTTGTGTCCAATGAGCAAGTCGGCAAGTATCCCTCCTCCAGCGCCCGCAAATAAATGCATAGTTCTGAGTTGCTGCAATTTAACGGCCCTCCCACTTGTTTTTCTTGGCACAGTTCTCTATGTGCCACATCGGTCTTAGGTTTTCTAATGCGTTTATTTCTGCAATTGTTGCTGTTTTCGGAAATGATGATATCGGTCTCGAGTGATCTATGCTCCATTGATGCCTTCCCTTGCCGTAATTATCCCAAGTCATACCTTCCTGAAAATGATTTTCAAGATGATCGCGCAGTTCTTTGACTGTGTATCCAAGAAGATTTGAAGTCTTGTCTGTCTTGTTCCTCAAGCATCTTGCAATGGAAGAACAACAAAAAACAGCCAAACGCTTTCTTACTGCCACCATTGGATCGTGTTTTATCCGAGACAATCTAAAATCTGTTCCGCATTTTCTCGAGCACGTCTTATACGTCGGTCGCTTTGGGAGAAATTCATTTTTACAGATGGCGCATTTGCGAATAGATTTTTTAGTTTGAAGCGCCCCACGACAAGTATTTGAACAGCATTTCTGGTTTGTTCCCTTGTCTCTTGGTCTGAATTCCATCCCGCATATAATGCAGATTCTCAATTCTCCATATCGGTATTTTTTGTCCATTTTCTCAATCCGCAATGACCTATGATGAATCAATATCACACGTCACTGCATATTGGTATCATTAATTGCCCGCGAAAAGATCCAAGACATTCAAACTATTCTCCATCTTTTTTCATTCTATCGCCAAAAACATCTTCAAATTCAGGAACTTTAAACGGCAAATGGCTTTTAAACCTCGGGCCATCGTCAAGTTCATCAGCCCAGCATCCACCGTTAAGCCATGTTGCCGGTTGCTTGATAAACTTCTTTTCCCTGCCACGCACAAAATCAGCATACCGCTTTGCCCCATCTACTAGCGTTTGATGGCCCACAAGTTTAACCGCCTTGTTGTAAGCTGCAATCGCTTTTTGTCGAGCTTCTTTTTTCGGATAATGCTGATACCAATCATCAAACCCACCTTCATCACCTAAATCAAATTGTCCATTAGTTTCTTCCTTTCTTTCTTTCTTTCCTTCTTCTTCTGTTGCGATTTGTTTGCTATTTGATTGCGATTTGTTTGCTATTTGATTGTCATCTGTTTGATATCCAGACCATTTAACTATTGATATTATTGAAAATTTGTTTGTAGTTTTGATTGCGATTTCGTTTGTGCGTTCTAGCTTCGAAAGTGACGTTCGAATTTGTGAATTTGTTAGACCTGTAGCGGCTGAAATTGACTTCGCGCTAGTCACAAAACCACCGGCAGGAACTTCCATTCCTTGAAACCGTGACTTCTTAAAATTTGCTTTTAGAAGAATATGCATGAATAGTCGGAAAGTCGTAGTATCAGAATACCATTCCCAATCAAGCAATCTTCTATGTAGTTTAATCCACCCAGCGTCAGACACAATTAGCCTCCGCCGTTTTAGATTTAAATGCACTCATACGCACTACTTTCGTTTCGGCGCAAGCATTATATACATTGATCAGATGATATGCCTACGCAAGTTTTACATCACGGCCCGTCAAACCGTTCTTGTTGCCAAAGTCGCTTGGGCGGTGCAGGAAAA
>CENS01069116.1_pt1 | contig 71487 bp, 40 predicted proteins | sample 530201 | NCBI WGS metagenome assembly CENS01 (sample SAMEA2619747, study PRJEB7988) | marine metagenome | biome: marine biome (ENVO:00000447); feature: surface water layer (ENVO:00002042); material: "saline water (ENVO:00002010), including plankton (ENVO:xxxxxxxx)" | depth 5 m | reverse complement strand
CACCTTCATTGAGTTATCCTTTGGACGCAGAGGGTCTTGGCGAGAGACACTTCATTCGATTTAATGTTGTTGCGATTGCGCCTACCAAGCTACCTTCAGATCAAACGGCAAAAGATACGAATAATCCAGATGAAAGCAGAAGTGGCGAATTCCTTGGTGGATTGGCTGGATCAGCGGCTGGTGATGCCATCGGTGGTCCGCTTGGGGGATTTGCTGGTGGTGTCATCGGAAATATTGCTGGAAATGTTCTCGATGACAGCGGTTTGGGTGGAGCATTAGACACAGGTATTGATACAGTTGTTAGTGGTGCCGGAAGTGTTGTTGGCGGTGCCTTAGAGGTAGGTTCTAATATTGTTGGTGGAGCAGCCGATCTTGCTGGTGATGCTCTTGGTGCTGTTGCGACTGGAGCAGGGAATATCCTTGGTGGAATTGCGGGAGGAATACAAGGGGCACTTCCACCTTCGGCAGCGTCAACTTTCGGAAAGATTTCTTCAAAAGCAGGGGAATTGGGTGAAGCAGTGGTCGATAATCTTCCGCTTTCAAAGGACGGTCTTCAAGATTTGCTTTTGAGTCAATCTCCATTTCCAGATATTGAGGGTGGAGAAGTGTCTAAAAAGGCAGACATCATCATGTATGTTCCTGTTGGAATAGCAGAAACCTTTGGTGCCTCATGGACTGGTGGCGACATGGGAATTATTGGATCAATTCAAAAAGCACTTACAGGTGAGGGTGGAACTGGTTCTGCGATGGACATGATGAAGGATCTTGGTCGGGGTGCTTTGGCTGAAGGTGCTGGAAAAATCGCAGCACAGTCTATAGGAAATCCTGCTCTAAAAAACGCAGCACTTAAAAAAGGTGTGTTTGGAATGCAAGGTGGAAAACAGATTAATCCACAGTATGAGATTTTCTTTGAACGACCAACTGCCAGAAATTTTACTTTTGATTTTAAAATGATTCCAAGAAACGCGCAAGAGGCTCAGGCAATTCAGGATATTGTCCGAACGTTCAAGGCTTATTCGGCTCCAGAACTTGATTCAACTGGAGAGGCTGGAAGATATTATAACTATCCTTGCTATTTCCAGATTGAATATTGGAATGCCGACAGACTTCATCGACTAAAAAATTGTGCGTTGACAAATATTACAATTAACTATACTGGTTCAGGAACACCGGGAACTTATTATGATGGCGCTCCAGTTCAAACCGATATGACTTTGAGCTTTATGGAGTCCGAACTTCTTACACGCGAAGATATTAATAACGGATACTAATCATGCCAAAATATTTTTCATACTTTCCTACAGTCGCATATGACACGTTTGATGATTCTGGCAAGAGTAAAGTTGTCACGGATATATTCAAACGTGTTCGCGCAACATTAGAGGCTCGACAGGACAAGACCATTTACTATACATACAATGTTCGTGAAGGTGAGATGCCTGAACACGTCGCATATAATTATTATGGTTCAGCCGATTATCATTGGGTTGTCTTGTTGATGAATGAGATTCGAGATCCTCAATGGTGCTGGACTCTCGACGCTTTGTCCTTTGACAAATACATTGCGGACAAGTATGGATCAAGCACAATCGCGGATCAGACCATTCATCACTATGAAACCAAAGAGGTCAAGGCATCTTCAAATAATGATGTTTTTCAGGCGGGTGATATAATAATTCCGGCAGGCGTTACTGTTAATTCTGATTTTACTTATACCTACACAGAATCCACGAATGGTGTGATTGGGAATGAGGTGACTATAACCAATGTTACTGCGGTCAAATCTGTGTCTGCTCTGGAGTATGAGAAAGAAGAAAACGATAACCGAGCAGAGATTATATTATTGAGAAGGAATCTACTTCCTGAGTTTATTTCTGAATTTGAGAATTTGTTAATCCAAAAGCGATAGGGTAGAGCAGTATGCCAGCATCAGATGAAAATCGAGGAATGAATGATTTCGCTGTCACTAAGTGTAATATCGTTTCCTCTGACGGAAAGCATCTCGATAAGTTAGTTGATAATCCTTGGAACGGTATTGTTTTGGATGAGAGCATGGGTCTTCAAAAAGGAGATCCTCAGTTTGTTTCTGGTGAAATCTTTCTGAATGATCAAGTTGATATTTTCAATCAGATGAGTCTTGTTGGTGATGAGGTGGTTGATCTTAAATTCAACACCCCCGGAAAAAAAGGAATTGAGTTTCAGGGAAGAGTATATTCCGTTGGATACTATAGGTCAGTAGACGGAGACTCTACAGGCTTGTCGGTCAAGTTCTGTTCACCCGAAAAAGTGTCTGCGGATCAGGTGAAGATGAATCGCTCGTATCGTGATGTTCCTTATTCAGAAATGATCAAAGATATATTTGTTCCTTTGAGTGGTATTTCCAAGAAGACAATCTATGTTGAGCCGACCAAGAACTTAGGTAGCATGATTTTAAACAATCAGAGTCCCGTTGATGCGATCAATAAAGCAGTTCAAGTTGCTCGTTCAAGCAAATACAACGGTGCCAACTATGTTTTCTTTGAGTCTGTCGATGGCGTGTTTAGATGTGCCTCTTTGGAGAGCATGGTAGATCCATCAAAAGTCGAACCTGTTCTCACATACTCGATGGAGAAAACGCAGGGAAAGAAAAACGACATCAAAAATTTAGCAGCAATTAAGGCATTCAAGGTTATTCGATTTCCAAATGTCATTACCGATGTTCAGGCTGGAATGTATGGTTCGACCGTCGTGAGTAATGACCTGATGAAGAGAAGAGTCAGCTATAACAAATTTGATTACCTTGAGTCTTATGATAAGTATAAGTCTGTGAACTATAATGAAATATCTGTTGGTGGTCAGGGGAAAACCTCTTTGACCAATAACGACAAGTTTCGTTCTTCTAGTTTGGTTCACTTCGTTCCAAGAAACTATAAATCCTTCGACACTGAAATAAACTTCAATGACGAGAGAAGTGACATGTGCCTTGTTCGTAGATCCCAGCTTCAGCAGATGAATGCCATTCAGGTTCAGGTTACGGTTTCTGGAGACAGCCAGAGAAAGGTTGGCGAGATTGTTAATCTGAGAATACCTTCTACCAAGAGTGAGTCCGGTGAGCTTGATCAACTACTCTCTGGTAGATATTTGATTTCTAAAGTTAAGCATATGATTTCTTCTAAGGTGACAACAGGATACTCGACGATCATGCTTCTCGTCAAAGACTCTTATGGCACACCACTTCCGAAGAGGGCAGGATAATGCAACCCGTTGGCGTCGGACAGATGGGAAACTTTCATTGGTGGGAAGGTGTCGTAGAAGACAACCTTGATCCTACTGGTGCGGGTAGATGTAGAGTTCGTGTCATCGCACACAATAGCCCATTGAAAACTGAACTTGAAACGATTCAGCTTCCTTGGGCATATCCCATGATGCCTCTCAACAATCCACACGGAAAGATCGTTGCTCTCAAGCCCGGAACCAGAGTCTTTGGATTCTATCGAGACGGTAAGGTTGGTCAAGACTTGGTGATGATCGGAACCGTGAATATTGGCTATGGTCATGTTCTAGGATTTGACGATGATGAAGAACCTCTGGACAATATCAATGTTGCTGAACCAGTTCCAAGAGTGGGTGAAGTTGGTTTCATTGATGATCGAGCCGGTGCCGGAGAGGCGATTGATAATCAGCCACAAAAGACAAAGCTGACATATGATGGCGGAAAGATTACTTCAGAAAACATTAGTGATTATGGCGAGCATTATGTCAATGAGTTGAACACGCCAAGACTTGCTCGCGGTGTTGTTGTCGGAACAATCGCGGAAGCACAAATCAGTTCTCAGCCAGATACAGTCGTGGTCAAAGCTGACGGTTCTGAAATGGCTGAACCAGAGCCAACATTTGCTGCCAAATATCCATACAACACAGTCGAAGAATCTGACAGTGGACATGTAAAGGAGATTGATGATACTCCCGGCGCAGAACGAATCAAAGAGTCTCATAGAACAGGAACTTTCTACGAGATTCATCCTGACGGAACGAAGGTAACGAAGGTCGTTAAGGATGATTTTTCTGTCACCATCGGAGACAAAGGTGTCAAGGTTGATGGTGTCTGTGCTGTTCACGTCGTGGGTCAGGCAGATTTCTATTGTGAAAGTGACATTCAAGTCAAGACAGATATGAATGCCACAGTGACAGCCGGAAACGATTTGTATGCTGTCGTCGAAAATGATATGAACGCAAAGGTTACGAGAGATGCGCTTGTTACGGCAGATGGAAATCTTGATATTGTAACCGCTGGTGAAATGAGCATTCAGGCAGGAGGTGAGATTCTATTCAAAGACTCCTCTGCCACAGCATCTAATGTTGATGAGATTATCAAGGATACGGTTGATGGCAGGGGTAATGCTAGAATTAGAGTTGACGACCCTTCATAGCGACTAAATAAACATAGGAGGAATGTACCTTGCCTGTAGCAAAGAGATGGTCTGATTTAGACTTAGATTTTACTGCCCACCCGAATACTGGTCAGCTTTCGATGAAGAGAGATGAGCAGGCAATTATTCGTTCGGTTCGTTATATCCTTCTTACCAATTTTTACGAAAGACCTTTTCACCCTGAGTTTGGTTCAGACTTGTCCGGTCAACTCTTTGAACCAATGACATACGCAACTTCTTTAAGAGTACGAGATTCTATTATTGAATGCCTAAATAACTTTGAGCGAAGAGTGAGGCTCACAAACATCGAAGTGAATCCAAATTATGATCAAAATGCGTATGAAGTTAGTTTAAGATTCTATATTCTGAATGAAGAGGTTGAAAGACAAACACGATTTTTACTGGAAAGAAACCGATAAATGGCTACCAACTATATCACAGAGTCGAATAAGTTAAAGATTGCCGAGCTTGATTTTGATGCCATCAAGACTGCTCTGAAGACCTATCTTCAGGGACAGACTGAATTTGCGGATTATGATTTTGAAGGATCTGCGATGAGCATCCTTCTTGATGTGCTTGCGTACAACACACATTATAATGGATTCTATACGAACATGCTCGCAAGTGAGATGTTTATGGATAGCGCGTCATTGCGATCATCCATTGTTTCTCTTGCAAAGCATCTCGGATATACTCCTTCATCCAGAAGAGGATCAAGCACAAATGTTGATTTGGTTTTTGAGGGTGCGTCTGAAGATAATCCACTAACTGTTCCAAGAAATGCGAAGTTTACTTCCCGCATCGGTCAGGATGCGTATACGTTCTTAACAACTAAGGCAAGAACTTCGACATACAACGCTACCACCCAAAAGCATGAGATCAAAAACCTTGAGATCAAAGAGGGAATTTCATTTACTGAGACTTATGTTGTTCAGGGAACTACAAACGAAACATATGAAATTCCAAATGAAGATGTGGATACAACGACATTGATCGTTGCTGCTGGTGGAGAAATTTATACAAAGGCAGATGATCTAACAGAGGTGACTTCTACATCAAAGGTGTATTTCCTACAAGAAGGAAATCAGAATCGCTATGAGATTTACTTTGGTGATGGGGTTGTTGGAAAAAAGCCTGCAACTTCTGAGCTTGTCCAAATTACATACAACGCATCTCAATTAGGAACTGACGGAAATGGGGCAAGAGATTTTTTCATTGCCGAAACGGTTAGTGGTGCAACGTCTGTTGATGTGACCCTTTCTTCTGGTTTTACAAGATCGGCAGGCGGCGCAGAAAGAGAAACAACGTCCTCCATTAAGATGCAGGCTCCCAGACAGTTTGGTCTTCAAAAGAGACTGGTTACTTCTAATGATTATAAGACGAGGTTGGAGAATGATTACAATCTCGTTGATTCGGTTCGGGTTTGGGGTGGAGAAGAAAATAATCCGCCGGAGTTTGGGACAGTGTTTGTCAGCGTAAAACCAAGAACGGGATATGTTCTTTCGCAAGCAGAGCAGGCAAGAATCGCCAATGACATTATCAAAAAGAGAAATGTAGTTACCATCAATACTCGATTTGTCGAACCCGACTATCTTTTTGTTGTTGTCAATTCCACTCTTAGCTTTGATCCCAGACAAACATCAAGAAACGCAGCCCAGTTGAATGATCTGGTGAAAGCAAGAATTTTGAACTATAGCTCTACACAACTCACAAATTTTGAAGACTATTTCCGATACACTGCTCTGACAAAAATTATTGATGAGACGGAGCTTTCCATTAAGAATAATACAACAACGATTGCAATGAAGAAGCGCATAAAGCCTAATCTTCGCGTAAGAGAAACCTATTATGTAGATTTCAACAATGCATTATACAGACCTCATGAGGGTCATGCCTCGGTTCTCCGTTCTACCGTCTTCACATATGGCGGAATTGAAAATTGTTATATTACGGACAGAGATGGTGATCTGATGATTGTCGTATCTGGTCGTGGAACCTCTGGAGATCCTTTGACGACTACTGCAATGTCTGAATATGGAATCGCGGAAGAGAGAATTATTGAAAGACGAATCGGCACCATTGATTACACTACGGGTGAGATGATTTTTACTGCCAATATCGCAAGAGTGTTTGAGGGTGGTGAATATATTTACCTTCTTGCTCAACCAAAAATCAATGATATTGTTCCGCAGAGAAATACCTTTGTTACGATTGACACTAATGACGTGGTGGTGACTGCTATTGATGATACGAATAGAATAGATGAGAACCGAGTAAGAAGCTATTAAGCAGGAGTTTTGATACATTATGGCACCGATTAATAGAACGGCAAATTCTCATCAAACCTCTTTTTTGGTTTCGCAACACGTTCCTTCTTTTGTTCGTGATGATCATCCAAAGTTTGTTACGTTCCTAGAAAAGTATTATGAGTTTGCTTCAAACAACTCTGTTCTTGAGACTGCCAATGGTAGTGGCGCATACTATTATGGGTTTGATTCTGCGTCAAAGGTGATTCAGGATATTAACGATGTAGACAAGACGGATTTTGATGAGTTTGTTGAAGCCTTCAGAAAGCAATATGCATATTCTTTTCCTCAAGAATTGTATAATGGCGTAAACAAAGCAACTCTCTATAAAAATCTCCTTCAGTTTTATCAAGCAGTTGGAACCGAAGATTCTTTTCGTGCCTTATTTCGTCTCTTATATAACGAAGAGATTGAAATCTATTATCCGTCCAGAGACTTGCTTGTTGCCAGCGGTGGTGAATACACCAAACGTTCTCGAATAAAAGTTCCATATGTAGAAAATATCAATAACATCGAAAATAAGAAACTTGTTGGCGCTGAGTCTGGTGCCTATGCCACAATTGAGAATGTTGAGGTTGTCCGAGACGGAACCAACAATTTTACTGTCGGTAAAATTCCAAACGCAACATCACTAACAAGTGGCGCAACAGGGAATACTGATATATACGACAACCGAAGACTTTTGGATGAACAAAGAGTTTTTGCGTATGTGTATCTGACTGACGTTATTGGTGAGTTCAATATCTATGAAGACCTATACTATACAGACGGAGATGTTTCAAATACTTCTGTCGCAAACACGGTGGCTCTTCCTCTTGTCAAAAGAGTTCTTTACATAGACAACTATACTTATCACTCAGCAAATTCTGTTGTATCATTTAAAGACGCAAAACGGTTTCCAAACTCTCCCTCTGACAGTAATAACACACCTTGGGGAACTGCCAATATTGCATATGCGAATACAGGACTTTGGCACACCGCCGGACCCGGAACGGGTGAAATCAAAATGGTGGGAAACACATCAGGTTCTATTTTCGAGAAGAGAGTTTTACAGGTTGGTAACAATGATCTAACTGACGCGACCGCATATAGTGATCTGAGACATTTTGTTCTTTCTGATGTTATTGGTGTTCGTAATGAAGATGTTATGTACAGGATGACTGTTCGCGCAAGAGACATCGGAGGAAACTCGGCATTCTCTGTTGACACAGGCAATCGGTTCTCTGCTGGCGTTGTTGCCTATCGTCAGGACTATAGAATTATTGGTTCCGATTCATACGCAAACACATATAACAATCCTTTCTGGTTTGTATCACATAAGCAATCTATTGATGATCAATTCTTTGAATATGTTGGATACTTTGGTGGCATTGAAGAATCGAAGACAACTGCTGGACCCTATGATTCAAATAGTTATGGTAATGGTGGAAGAACTGATCTTCCAACCGGAGAGCAGAAATTTAATTCTCTGAAGAAGGCATTGAACGGTGAGACAAAACTTCCATTCGGAACAACCTACATTGCCCCAACGTTTAAAGTGAATGAGCCCGGTGGTGATGCAACCTACTCACAGGGTATCACCGAAATTGACATGATCTGTCTTGAAGAGATGACTGCACTTCAGACCCAAGAGGGTCATCGAACAGGATTCTATAAAGACAATTCGCGAAGTCTTCTTTCCACATCGTCAAATCTTCAAGACGGATACTACTGGCAATTTGCTGCGTATGACATTCGCACAAAGCAACAGATGGGAACTGCCAATGGATATGGTAAGATTGTGAGAGAGACAGTTCATCCGGCTGGAATGAAAATGTTTGGAACAAAGGTCAGCGAGTCCGATGTTGCGATCAGTCTTTCTTCCGAAGGTCATCTCAATGATACATTCAGCCCAGACCAACTTGATTCACTTGCTGGTTGGTGGCGTGCTGATGCGATTGGTCCGAAGAATGTTGAGTATCGACGATATGGAGATTCTACAGCAAACGGAACATATGGAACTGAGAGAAATCGTTTTCCTGTTGCGTTTGGTAACTTTGAGGATTTAGATGAGGATTATAATATCAAGGGTGGTACTGTTGTTGATTTAATCGCTAAAGGAAGCGATGATTCTTATTTTGGTGGAAGGGCTTTGAAAATTATTGATAAGCATATAAGTCCCACTCCAGCCTTTGATTTCCCGATTGATTCTACGGGCACTAATATTTTTGGTTCTCATCACTTTAAAAATATGGATGACGACGTTCATCATCCAATCGTCATCGAGCCATATAAAAAGTGGTTGTTGAGTTTCTATGGCAAAGTGAGCAATACAACAAATGACAATGCTGTGCAGACCAATTCTTTTGGCATGTATACTGCTTTTGGTAATACATCAGGTGCTGATACTTCTGCGACACTTACTGGAAATGGCTCTACTATTGGCTTGTCTCGTTTTGCTAATTTTGACGCAGAGGACACATGGCAAAGAATGTCAATGGTTCTCGATTTAACGGCATATGATCATACACGAATTGGTTTCAGAATTCAATTGCCGAATAGAATCAGTTTTGATCAACCAACAGGAAATACTGAATATGTATTTGATGGATTCATGCTTGAGGAGTATGATCCCGATCAGCATGGAACTGAATGGGGACAAACCACACCTTCGCCATACATCGAAACTGGATTGAGTGGTTCCAATGTTGTCTCTTGGTTCGATCAGAGTGTCAATCGACATCACGTCTATGCGAACACTCATGGCGGATTGTTCTATTATCCACAATATGTTTCCAACGCAATCAACGGAAAACCTGCCATTAGATTCTCGGCAAATACCGTAAAGAATACAGGCAACGTATATCAATATAGTTCCATTGGTGGATCAGTAAACACAACTGCTCTTGAGCTTGGAGATGCCACAAACTTCAAACCCCCCACATCGGGATTCCAATCAAAACGAACCGGAAACTCCTCTGGTGGTTTTGTTGGTGGAACTCTGAGTTCTCCATCACTACCCAGACCTGTGGCAAACTCTTGGACAGTTCTTGCTGTTGTGAAAACCAATCTTGCGCTAAACGCCGCATCATATGATTCGACATTGAATCCGACAATCATTAACTCGGGTTATGCTGGAAATGAAGATGCTTTGAGTGATTCTGCGTCTGCCTCTGGTACACTAAATCTTGGATATGAAATTGTGGGTGAAACGGGTGCCATTCAAGCTGATGTGGTAAATAGCTCTGCCGGATTCACTTCTATTAATAGTGCTGCCATCGCTGCGTTTGGTTCGTTGTCCTCTTCTAATACAGAGTCTACCTTTAGAATTGTTGGAGTCTCTGTGAACGCATCAACCCTTTCTGGTTCTTCTTCCAGTGACCTTATAAACTTCCATGTTGATGGTCGTAGATTTAGCAATAGCGAAATTCACTTCAACACAGACTCGTTTGTTTCTGGTCACAGTGGGTTGGATTGGAAATCGCAAAATAATTATGTGACCTCCATCGGAAAATGGGCTCCGGCAAACCTAACAGCAACGACAAGTCAGTCTGTAAGAAGCGTTTATCCATACGGAACAAAAGATTGGGACGGAGATATTGCCGAAATTCTTGTGTTCAATGAGAAGTTGTCGAATAACAATATCGCAAAGGTTGAAGGTTATCTGGCACACAAGTATGGTCTTCAGGATAACTTGAAGCATAAGGATGATGATGGAAGCGGAAGCCCGGAAATTGAAGCCTATCGTTGGGAGTTTGCGAACACTGCCGATGGTTGGGATTTCTATCTGAACAATGCCGGAGTTCGGCAGAGTGATGATGTTGATACTTCTGGATTTGTGTGGACTTCATACAATAGTGTTCCAGACTCAAATAATGAAATTGAAGTTCGGATTCCTGCGACAAGTGTGACAGCTAATCTGATCATGGAAAAATCAACAGCAATTCAAATTGTTGGCGCTGCGTATGATACATTTAAGATTAGATTCACAAAGCGATCTGCTTCTGCTGACACAGAAGATGCTTATCTGGTCTTTACTGATGTTGATGGAAATGAAACATCTGTGTTTGATCAAAAGCTAGATCACTCAGGTTCTTTGGGTACTCGATATGATCACACCGTTGATCTTTCTGGAACTGATGCGTGGAAAACCAAGAGAATCAAAAATCTCAAGTATGTTTTTGATCAAGATTCAAATGGTGGACCCGGATATGATGTTGATTTTGTTGTAGTCGCTGGAAATAGTCATCCACACCCACACAAAGAATACGCACCGCTTACAGAATCATCAAATAATTGGAATTTAGAATACTAAATAGTAAAGCATAGTTGTAACAGGAGAAACATCTTGCCTGCACTAATAGGAAAAAAACTTAGCACATATAATGCACTTACGTTTGCTTCAGTTTTTGGATCAACGACAGAAAACCTGTATCTTTATATCGGTAAGGTTGTTTCTTGGGATGATGATACATCCCCTCCAACTCCAGAAGACACCGACGAGTATCATAACTCAATATATAATAAAATGGCTGGAATGGTTCGGATTAACGCAGATGATGTTTCTGTGGGTACTGTAAGAAACGATTGGACTTCAAACACGGTATACTCACGGTATCATCACTCCAATACCAGTATAGGCGATAATTACTATGTTCTTGCTGGATCTACAGATCGTGATGTGTATAAGTGTCTCGACAATAATGGAGATTCCAGATCCACTTCCAAACCGACACACAAGAATTTGGGTATAACCAGAGAGCCTGATGGATACGCATGGAAGTATTTGTATACAATTAAAGAGACTGATTTTATAAAATTTGCAACTGCCAACGTGATTCCTGTTTCAATCAATACGGATGTTGCTCGGGTTAGCCGAAAGGGTGGAATTATCCACCTTCCTTTAGATGCAAATAATACTGTCGGAATCGGTGAGTATTATCGAGGTGCTGGATATGTTAATACGTCATATTCGACCTCTATGACAAACGCGACAATTTTCACGACAGTAAATGCGAATACAGCAACCAACGAAATTAAAGTGATTGCGGATTCCGGTCTTTCTCCGTGGAATGACTATTACAACAATACAGCATTTTTTGTGACAAGTGGTCTGGGTGCAGGAACTCTTCGCGAAGTCATAGATTATAAAGTAGCAAGTGATGGTGCCTTGGGTTCAGATGGTGCGACTACAACTTCAGCAAATCTGGTTTTGTCCGGTCTTGTGAGTGAATTCGCAAACGGCGATTCATTCATCCTTGGAGCTTTTGTTGGTGATCCTGATAATGATTTGAACGGTTCTGGATTTTTAGGAATTGCAAAAACGAATCGCTATGGAAATGTCACGTCAATTGATGTTAGTTTGATTGGTAGAGGATATGCAAACGGTGTGAGCGCAAATGTTGTAATCAAGGGTGATTACGACCCGACGAGTGAAAGCGCATCTGTTCATCCTGATGGAACAAATGCGAATGTGGAATTTATTATTCCGCCATCTGGGGGTGGGCATGGATATAACCCCTTCTTTGAACTTGCTGCGAAGTATGTGATTGTGGCACCGCAAACTCTTATTGCGAGAGATCATCAAACTGGCATTTTTTCTGGCTACGGTAACGATTATAGACAGGTTGGAATTATCAGAAATCCCGAAGATTCCAGAAGAGGTCAGTTGGCAACAAGAGACTCTTATGATTTAAGAACTACTCTGTATTTTGCGACTTCCGAAACAGTCAACTTCCAAGAAGATCAGCGAGTATATAACTCAGCTATAGCTGGAAGTGAGTCTGCGTCTGGTCTGGTCTATACTGTTTGCGGATCTTTACCAAACCGTTATCTCGCATTGGTTGACGTTCAGGGTCAATTTGCAAACGGCGATATTATATACAATCGACTTGGAGACAGCGCCACAATCAGTTCTCAAAGTTTGAGTAATTTTGAGTATCCATTAAATTCACAAAATGAGCCTGTTGATTCAGTAATGCCTTCAAGTATTGCTAAATATACAGGACAGATTCTTTATCACGAAAACATTTCACCTATTACAAGACGAACTGATCAAAAAGAGCAGTTTAAATTTGTTTTTGAGTTCTAAATAATATAGACTTAGAGGGAATATTATAAATGCCTATCGACTTTAACAGAACTCCATACTATGACGATTTTACTCCAGATGACAATTATTATCGTCTTCTGTTTAGACCGGGTAGGGCTGTTCAGGCAAGAGAGCTTACGCAAATTCAGACTCTTTTGCAGGATCAGATAAAGCGTCTCGGATCACATGTATTTAAAGACGGGTCTTTGGTTTCTGGTGGTCAGATTGATTATGACAGAAGCAATACAAAATGGCTCGCGTGTCAGGCAACGTTTGAAGGAACGCCAATAAGAATCAGTACAATAATGCCCGGAATGGTTGTCACTAAACCTGCCCGAACCCAAACAGTTGGGTCAAGAACCGGAACTATTACAAGTGTTATTCCGGCAGAGGACAATGATCCAGACACCATTTACTTCAAGTGGACAGAAGGTGAACCTGCTGATGTGAATGCAGATGGATTTTTGCCCGGAGAAATTCTTTCCATCGCAGACAAAGCGACCGGAATTACAAAGTATAGAGTAAGAGCATTAGATCAGACAGCACTCGGAGTTTCTACACACTACGGAACTTCTTCTCAGTTTAGTGTGTCTCCGGGTATCTACTATTGGAAGGGTATGTTTATTCAATCCACTGGTGGAAGTCTAACATTATCCAAGTATTCAAATGATTGTAGCTACCGAATTGGTTACATTGTCGATCAGCAAGTTATTACCGATGATCCAAAAACACTTGATCCTGCATCGAACTATTCAAACTATTCTGCTCCGGGTGCCGATAGATATAAGATCACAATGAAATTGGTAAAGATCGGAGATGGACAGACAATCACCGAAACAAGTGTTCCAAACTTCATTGAAATCGCACGGGTAACAAACGGAAACATTTTAGTTTCGGATACAAATGCCGGTCAGAATATCTACAACATTCTTGGTCAACGTATTGCTCAAAGAACCTTTGAGGAGAGTGGCAACTACGTTGCGAAGCGGTTTAATCTTCAGCTAAGAAACAAGACGACAAAAGACAATCCTCTAATGTCTGCCCAGATGAATGAAGGTGTTGCCTACGTTGGTGGATATAGGCATACCCTCAATTTCAATAGCGCATTTGATATTAAGAAGGGTCGCGATACAATCAACGAGTCTCAGGATATTAACAATACATATGGCGACAACTATGTGATTGTTTATGATCGAGCAGATACCGAAAATGCAACAAACCCAGAAAACGCAAATGGTCTTTTTGTTGTTGGTTCTGGTGCCGGTCAGCACACATCGAGCGACGACTTTGGTCAAAGAGGTGCTGCGGTATCAATTCACTCTGTTCCGAAGGATTTGGTCGAACGTTATAGTTTGACCGACCAATGGAAGTGGGCTTCTACATTAGTTGGTACTGCAAGACCAACACAATTTGTATACGATGTTCGAGCATCAGAATCTTCTAATGCTGCCGGAAGAAATGGTCATTCATACGATTTATACTTGGGTGATTTTAAGAGTGCAAATGTCGCCAATACCGTTTCGGTTGATAACGTTGTTGGGTTGAGTTCTGCTTATTCTAATGCAACACATGGTGTTTTTGTATTCCCGACTCGGACACACGGAATCACGACAGATGATCGTATTTCAGTTTCGGGTGTTTCTTCTGACGGTCTTAATGTAGACTTCTTTCCTGTTGTTGCAGCCAATGATATATCAGTTGTTACTAACATTGGTTCCATTCCAGCAAGTATATCAGCTTCTGATGGAGGGAACTTATATAGAACTACTGGAAATGTTAGTCCAAGTCGATCAGTTGTTTTAGATTCTTATAGTTCTGCTGCATGGAATGGTTCGTATATCGGTGGAACGATTCGAGTAGACGGGTCTACTCCAAAGAAGATTGTTGATTACATTGGAACAGATTCCGATGCCACAGCAAACTATAGTTCACGATTTGGATATTCAAAAGCCGGAATGGTTGTTGTCGATTCTGACTTTGAAACAATTCCACAAAGGGGTGATTCGTATACATTGAATCTCCCAATGTCTCAGGCACGATCGGTTGTATATAATCAGAACATTTCGGCGACAGGAGAATCTCAATATCCTGCCGTTCTAAATCAGTCTTGGAATATCGACCCAATCAGTGGTGTTGTTGGTCAACCAAAAGATAAACTAACTGATAACGTTTATGGAAATCGTGTTGATGGTGACACCGGATACAATCGTCATGGAAATTCTCCAGCGGGAGAGGATGCTCTTCTCTTTGATGTTGGAAGAACCGCAGTCAAGTCTGTTGTCACGCATGGATCTTTGGACACAGGTCTTTTCGGAAATACAGAATTTTACTATATAGAGTATTCAAGACAAACGGGTGACAGTGATAGCACAATAACATTTGCTCCCGGTCAGAGTGATGCGGATTACAATTATTTTGATAGACCACTTCCTTATCCATATACAAATGATACCATTACTGACCTTGAGGAAATTAAAAAGAATTTTATTTTTGTTAATGAATCTACCGGACAACTTTTTACTAATGCAATCACCGAGATTGCTGTCTCGGGATATGATATTGAAGTCACTACAGGCGGAACAAATCTTGGCTCTTCAGATTATGTTCTTCTTTATCCGGCAAAAGCCACCGAAGCCAAGCCTGCGTACAAGAGACTAGTAAAAGCAAACACAACCTATTCAGGAAAAACCTCTGAGGATACTTTGACCGACTATGCAAATGGTCATGTTCTTTTTGCAAAGGGAACCTATTCAAATGCTGCCGGATCAAGATTCTCTATTGGTAAGCCTGACGTTTTCAAGATTCATAAAGTTATCAAAGATGTAGAGAATTCTGCGGTGAATGGTGAAAATGGGAACATTGCAAATACTCAACTTGACATTACATCTTCATTTATTTTTGATAACGGTCAACGAGACTCTTTCTATGATAACGCATCCCTTGTTCTGAAGGCAGATGCAAATGCTCCTTCAGGAAACGTTCTTGTCATCTTTGATCGCTTTGAGCGTGTTGATAATCCAAAGGGTCAAACACAAACTGAAGAGTTGGATTCCCCCGGATTTTTCTCCGTAGACTCATATCAGTATACCACAGACCTAACACTTAATCATGCGGCTGATCAGGCTGCCTTTACAGTTGGAATGGAAGTAAAGGCAAACAACGGAACGACCGCATACGTTTTGGAATACGCCAACACAAGTGGTGTTTCTAAGATGAGACTTCAGGATGTTCGTGGTCCTGTTGGTGTTTCCAATCCAGAGTTTGTTGTTGGTGAGACGATCACTGGATACACTGAGAATGGTGATTCAATAGGAGCAGACATTTTGTCTGTTGTTACCGCAGATATTAAGTATAGTGAAATTCCAGAATACAAGAGTCCCTCTGGAAAGATTTATGCTCTGCGTAATATGATTGATGCTCGACCTTATGTTGTTTCAAACAATCGCGTTAGTGATACGATTGCTGATTCAATGACACCATTCATTCCCTCTACATCTAGGATTCAAGCTGGAAGAACCTCGACTGCACTTACTGAACCGATGAAAACCACAGTCGTTGCTGATAGCTTTGCGGGAAGAATTGACAAGATTGTTGTGACAACCGATGGTGACTATAAGAGTGAACCGGGTGTTCCTGCTTTTGAGAAGTATCCTCCAAAGGATAAGCCTGACAAGGAAGCTCTTACCCTCTTCACGATCAATATCCCACCATATACATTTGATCCGCGTGATGTTCAGATTAAAGAGAATCCTGCCATGCGTCATACGATGCAGGATATTGGTAGACTCGCACGTCGAGTTGAAAATCTTGAATATTACGTTTCTCTTGACATGCTCGAAAAGCAAATGTCTGAATTGGATGTCATTGATGAAAACGGACTTTCTCGATTCAAGAATGGAATCATTGTAGACAACTTCAATGAAGACAGCATCATGAGTAAGTCTGATGATAACATTGTCGGAATCGGAAAGGGTGAACTTCGACCCAGACCAATCACTCTTACCTATGGAAGCATCAAGTTTACTCCGTTTGTGAATTCTGGAACAACGATTCATAATCGAAACTATGATTCTGAAACAGGTGTAGTGAATGACGATGGTGAGGTTTTGATGCTCGACTATACGATTGAGCCGATGATTACTCAACCACTTGCGACAACTTCTGAGAGTGTTAATCCGTTCGATCTTCAAAACTTCACTGGCGATTTGACTTTATCTCCTGATGTTGATCATTGGTTTGATACAACAAAGGTTCCTGAGTATAGTTCTCTTCTCAACACAATCTTTGAGGTGATTACAGAACTTAGTGAAGAGAACTCTACGACTGATCAAATCACCAACGCTATTCTTACCATGAATGATTTCTGGAACGATGTCACAGGAGAGGTTCCTCTTGGTGACAGCATTACCAGCACGGGAGTTCATTTTGAAACTCCAACACAATCATCAGGAATTGAAAGAAACATTGAGTTGGGAACAACATCAACAGGGAAAGCCAAGTATTGGGTTTCCGCAGAACTTGATGCCGCAATTGCGACACATGGAATGTCGGATGGTATGACAAAGAGTCTCAAGATTCTTCCTTATATGAGAAGTCGTGATGTTATTGTTAAAGCGCAAGGTTTGAAGCCAAATCACACAGCGAGTATTTTGTTTGATGGCGTTGGTCTTGAAAATCGTTTCGCGCGAGCAACAGAAATTTATATTGAGTATGATCCAAGAACTGCTTCGACACTCCTTCAGCCAGATGCCAACGGAAAGTATGAAAAGATTAAACTTGATGATGGAGCAAGGACCGCAAACGGAATTCTTCTTGCGGTTCGTGAACCAGTCAACCTTCAAGATCCAACGCTTGCGAGTTCAACATCTCGTTATATGCTTGGTTATGTTGTTCCTGTTTCTGACGATGAAACCGGATTAATTGATTATAGTACCTACAAGGATGGTTACTACGGAAGTTCTTGGAGTGAGGGTCAAATTCAAACAGGTGGGTGGCAAGGCAGTGGCTCAAGAACCATCACTGGCTACAAGTCTGGAGCGACATATAATCTGATTCAATCTGGAACTGCGACTCATTACTATAACGGACACTATACTGGAACAGCGAGAAATAGCACTTCAAATACGACTCATATTGTTCTTTCTGCTGACGCACACCGTTATGTTTCGGGCAATTTCCAAAAGGATTCCGCTGATGCTCAGGTGACAACCGCTGGTTATCCAGAAAATGCCTATGTAACAATTGTTTCTGGTGCTGGTGCCGGTCAGCAAACAATCGCAAACTCGATCATTAATACTGGATCATCTGCACCAATAATTGAACTGAGAGGTTCTGGTTTAACGACGGCAATTGATAGCTCAAGTGTATACTCGATTTCCATGAAACCTGTTAGCCCATATGATGATCGTTATACGGTTTCTCAAATTGGAGACTTCCCTGCCAAGACAAATCACTATGGAGAAAAGTTGGGTGTTCTTCAAATTCCTTCTGATAATCGAGTCAAGTTTACTACCGGAAGAAAGTTGGTTGAAGTTGCCGATCGGTATAGTCAACAGGCATGGAGAGTGACAAGTTATGCTTCTACTTATTATGATGCTGCCGGTCAGTCACAGGAACAGGTTTCAACAGACCTAACACCAGATAGACTAAATCTCCTTAAAGAGATTCGTACCAAGGTTGGCGCGTTCAGGGTCACTGACCATCCAGATGATTTGGATTACATTCCTGCCAGAAATGCTGGTCAGGAAGAATATGGAAGGCTTGCTGTTGTCACAGGAATCTCTTTCGATCATACTGGAGCAAATGGAACTTGGACGGCAGAGGAAACGAATGGAATTCAATGGGTTCCCGGTTCGGCTGAGTTTGGTGTTATCAACAATTCAGAGCAGACACACTTCAGAGAAAGATTCAATGGTATTTGGAAAGACATTCGTGACAATTATCCAGAAGTCTACGAGCAGTATTATCGTGGGTACTTCGATCAGTGGATTATTGATTCCGATGTTCCAGATCAAGAAGACTAGGAGATTATTTAAAGATGTCATTACGAACCATTAATCCAACTCTAGGACAACATATTCAATGCCTTGCCAGAAAAGGCTGGCTTATGTTTGATGTGACACATGTGGGTGAGCCTGATAGCTATCTTCTTTCTCCTTGTTGTGAGCATGGTTATCGTGCTGTTTATTCGCCAAGACCAAAATTAGACTTTCTTCGTAATACGTCAATTCTTGACGAAAACACTCTGGCAGAACGACGCATTCTACAAAGAAGCCTTGCTGCCGCGACAACAGAAGAAGAAAGATCAATCATTGAGCAACAACTGTTGGATCAGCAACAGCTTGGAGGTGCCCAAGGTAATTATAATTGGTCGAATGCTGTTGGCGGTGATCAGCCGGGATTTTTTACTGAAAGGCAAGTCAATGGTCTTTCTGGTAGCTGGGTTCTTGTTGCTGGCGCAAGCCTAGATGACAGCGGTTTTCCTGTGGATGCTTCTGCCAAGTGGTGGACCACTTCTCAGGGTGATGCTTCGACATTAGAGGAAGAGCTTCTTCTTACTGATCAGGACGGGAATCAAACAGGTGCTTCTTTTGTTCGTGACTACTATGGTAGAGGAAATCCCAATCAGGTAGCGACCACCTTTAGAAGATGGACAAAAGGTATAACAGGAAGCGTCAGAAATGCTTTGGATATTAGCCCCAGCGGAAGCATTCTTGGTGAAGAGTCTGGTCTTCCAAATCCATACATTGGAAACGAGAGTTCAAGACCGTATCGTGGGTTTGATCCGAATACAGTTTATTGGGTTCTTTATGGTGAGAGAACTTTTGAGGGAATTGTTCGTTGTGAAGATGCCGAAGGTGAAACTTCCGCGATTCATAGAACACATGGTTCTGGTGCCAACTGGTCGGGAAGCACTCTGTTTGACCCAGAGGTTTTGGGACTTATTTCGCCAACACAAACTGCTTCGGGTGGCTATAGACCGAAAATTATTTTTTACGGTGGTGATATTATCGGCACATCTGGAACGAGTGTTGTCGATGCGGACGGAAATATTACTGGAGTTACCATAGACGACCCCGGCGCAACTGTCGTAACACATACGAATGATAACGCAATTGAACCACCTAATATAACTGTTGACATGCCATTACACTACAAGGAATTTGATGCGAAAGCAGTTGTTTCAACAGACCCTCAAGAGATTAAGAGTGTTCTTGGCGAAACTCTTTTCCGAGATAAAGCGTCGATGTTGGCAGAAGTTTGTGATGGATACAATGATCCTATTGCACAGACATTTATGATTTCTCCTGATGCACATCCTGACGGCGTTTTCATTCCCAGACTTGATCTATGTTTTCAGTCAAAGCCAAACTACGGAACAAGTATTCCTGTGTATGTTGAAATTCGTCCAACAGTAAACGGACACCCACACGCAGAGAAAGTAATCGCATATAAACTTTTGAATGTTGGGGATGTCAATGTTGCTTCGGGCAGAGAGCAAGACAACACTTCTCTGAATCCTTGGGATGATCCAATTGAACAATTTTCGGGAAGCACACGGACTGATTTTTATCCATCATTTGATAACACAAGTTCATTTACCAATGTGACCTTTGATGTTCCTGTCTATCTTTCACCCGGAGAGTATGCGATTGTTGTCCGGTCAAACGATAGTGCCTATCGTTGTTGGATTTCGGATATTAATGAACGAGCGGTTAACTCAAATGACTCTCTTGCTGATTATGGTTCCACTGCATACCCTGATATTCAGACTACCTCGAATATTCAGCAATACGGTGGCGTGTTCTTTAGATCATCAAACGGAAGAACGTGGGAACCAAATCAAAATCAAGACCTAATGTTCAAACTCCATAAGTGTAATTTTGGTGGCACTATGACGAGTTCCGAAACAGGCACATTCAGTCTTGGCGGTTCCAAAATTGCTACTGCGTTTGATTATGACAGACTTGATCTTCAAACAAATTCCATTTTCAATCCAAATCCAAATGCGACAGAAATTTCTGGAACTTTGAAGACGAAGGAGAGTGGTGGAAGTCTTTCTGCGCTGAGTGGAGTTTCTGGAAATCTAATTCGACAAAGAGCCGATGCGAAGATTCGCGACTTGCCTGCTACAATGAATTACGGTTCCGGTTCTCAACCAAGCACTTCTGACATTCAGCTTGATTATACATTAAGCACAAAGAATCCAGATGTTTCTCCTGTTGTTGATACCAGAAATATCTTTGCGGTTCCATATCGAAATGATATTAGTTCTGGTGGAGTGACTGCTGCCAGTATAAAAATCTTGAATGGTGGATCAGGATATACTGCTGCCACAGAAACTTTTACAATTTCTGGTGGTGGAAGCACAGCCGATGCGACGGTTAGAGTCAAATCAACTGACGGAAGTGGGTCAATTACGGAGCTTGAAGTTACGAGTGCCGGTTCGGGATTCCACAAATTTGAAGATCCTAACAATACCATCAATCCAGACAGAGTAACCATCACTCAAGGTGGTGGTGGTTCTGGAACTGGAGCAGAGCTTGAGTTCTTGTCCGAGGAAAATATTGATGGTGGAAACAGTAATATGAGATATATTACCAAGAACATTGATCTTGCCCCCGGAATGGAAGCTCGCGCAATCAAGGTCTTCCTTTCGGCTAAGGAGCCATCTGGATCAAATCTTTATGTTTATTATAAGGTTCGTTCAAGAGAAGATGGTGAGGATATTCAATTTAAGAAGTGGAGATTGATGAAACGAACTGGTCCCGATCAAGACTTCTTCTCTTCCAGCGTTTCCCCGATTGCTGGATCATTGGGTGATTCTGTGACTGAATATGAGTTTGATACGGACCCCGTTATTTCATATACGGATTCTGATGGAAATGATCATGATACCTTTGGGTCTTTCTCGATTAAGATTGTTGGTCATGCCACGAATAAAGCGAAACCTCCGGTTGTTAACAACATGAGAGCAGTTGCCGTATTCTAATATATTATGGATAATGAAAAATATCAGAAAACTGAAGACCCAAACTTTGTCAAAGATAAGGACACAGGAGCATTGGTGTCTACTGATCTTGTTGCGTTCAGAAAGCATAAAATTCAACAGAAGCAACTTGAAGAGTCAAAAACCCAAAAAAACGAACTAAATAGTATTAAGTCTGAAGTCTCAGAATTGAAAGAAGATATTTCTGAGATCAAGGATCTGTTGAAACAGCTTTTGAAACAATAGGACGTTTTGATTAATGCCCAAGTTTGACTCACCGATAAAAGTCACTTCTATACAGAGTGCTTCAGGGAACAACACACTTCTGCATCTAGGTGCAGATAATCGTGTTGGTATCGGTATAGACAGACCCCTTACAAAACTACACGTTGATGGCGCGATCACCGCTGCCGGTCTTGTTGTTCCTGCCTCCTCGCTTGTGGGTCAAGGTGATGCCGCAGAGATTCTTGGCTTTACTCCAAACATGGACGAGTGGTATATTGATACCACAAGTGGAAAGTCTGTTGTTAATGGCTATGTTCAAGTTTCGGGTTATGACGGTCAAGCTGCCCAATCAACAGACGCACAGCTAGGCGAGTTTAGCGCAGAGTTTGATGATGATGAAGTGGTCTGGAGTCGCGAGGTTATTTTTGAAACTCCGCTGTACCACGACATATTCCTTACAGGAACCATGTCATACAAGTTTGATAGTCACACAGCCGGAACTCCCGGTCTTGCCGTCACCGTTACCCACAGAGAAACTGCCAACTCAGAATTTGACACTAGAGATGCTGACGGCAATATTATATGGAACAGTCAAAGCACTAACACCTTTATTGTTCCGGTTTCCGACGATTCCAAATCTGGAGATTCTCTTGGTAGATACAGTAGTTCTGTATGGAGAGCAACGACCCCAACGAATCGAGAGATCACACGACTAAAGGTTGAAATTGTTTCAACTGCTGGAACCAAGTATACCACCGATACTGAGAATGTTCATAATGATGGTGGTTCTAGCGCGGCAACAATACTTGGTGGTGGTATTGACTACAACTGGAATCTTGACGGGTTCTCATTCCTATTCAATCACCCAGACCTTCGTGTCGATCAGCTAGGTAGAATTACCGGATCTTTTCTTGCGGACGCCACAGTCGATGACCTAAAGATCGGTAATTTCATTTCTTCTGAAGGATCAAGAATCCACGACAATACTGCCGGATTTGGAACTTCTGTTCCAACGGATAATCCAAATCGTCCTGCTGATGGAATATCAACCGGAGAGCCAATTCAAGGTCTTGTGTCAAACGGCACCTTTGCGAATGGTTGGAGTCTTTCAAAAACTGGTAGAATTCGCGCGACTGATATTGAAATCTATGGTCCAGATGGGACGATTTTTATTGATGGTCGTGGTGGAGACGATGGAAACAATCCGTTTGCTCGCTGGGCAACTCGCGATCTTCGCGCTTTGGATTCAACAACTTATGATTATATCTATGGTCTGAGCTTTGAAGAAAGTAATCGAAGCAACGTGGAGATGCGTGTTGGGTATATTGCGACAACGGGCTCTGTAGAATCTACAATTAGTGCTAATGTAAAATCTTTATACATCGCAAACACTTCACAACCGATTACTGGTTCTGGAAACCAGTTGGCAAATGGCACGATTACATTTAATGGTGTTTCCACTAATGCTCCTCCCGGTTCGATTTTCACTGATGGAAAAGCCGTTGTAACGAATCTTCAAGATGCTTATATTCTATTTCTATCAAATACTCAAAAGTGGTCAACTACCACAGGAGAGTATTCTCAGTATCATTCTAAAGATTATCTCGGGGACTTTGGTCTTTATGTAATTGGCAAGCCCACTGTCGGTGGGTGGTTGTATCATCCTCATGCGAACGACACATGGTATTCGATTGATTCCATTCAGTCAGGCGAAGACCTTCACGAAAGAGACTTTATTGTTATTGGTCGTGCTGGAACAGATGAGAGCGGAAACTTTATCGAGAGCATCACCTCAATCAACACTCCGCAAAGTCTCGATTCGATCACTGCCGACGAGGCAAGAGGATCGTATCCTCCAATCGGAATCACGGCTGGTGGTATTCTGTTCGCAGACATTCACATCAACCACTATAATCATACCGCAAACAACGGTGAGATTCAGTTAACGAATCCCCGAAACATTCCGAACACACAGTTCACGTTTATTCACCCCGGAACAAATGATCCGAATGATAGCACCTTATACATCGCAAATGGAGCGCATGGTGTATTGATGAGTCTTGAGGACTTTCCGGGTTCTCGATATATCACCTTTGTTGGCGCAGACCCAAGCCGCTTTACTTTTTATGATGATGGACACTCACCCGACTTTGTTGCGGCATATCCAATTGGAAGCCGATGGTTCTATAATCAGGACGAGGGAAGATCATCTGAGTTCACTCCAGATCCAAGAGACTGTATCGTTGCTCGCGTAGACTCCAATGGTGCCTCTATGTCCGGTGATGGTTCTAGTGGAATCACCAATATCTATCGTTATGCGGAAAGAGAAGCGACCACTTCCGAGGGAGCAGTTCTTTCTGATATGATCATTGATCCGCCGCGAGGAATGGCAAGTGGTGGTATCGTATTTGCCGACTTTACGATTAATGAAGAGTTTGACTCTTCGTCGAATACGTTCACTGCCAACAGCGGATTTGTTTCATTTACGAACTCAGAGAACAATCCAAGAAATGAGTTCTTTGTTGTTCACCCCGACAATCCATTATATTTTTGGCAAACATCCAACGTTGCGAGAGGTGTCGCAACCAGCCTAAAGCCAACTGTTAACGCAACAGGAACTCGACACATTGCGTTCGTTGGTCATGACCCATCGCGCTTCCCTTCGATTGCCGCATACGAAAATGTTTCAAACGACTTCATCGCAGTATCCAAGTATAACTATCAAGGCAATCCTCGATCAGATGGCAAGTGGTATTATGATCCCGGTTCAGGAATCTCTGATGATTATGTGTTTGATGTAGATGCGAATGACTTCATTGTTGCGACACTCTCTTCGTTCAATCCGAATGTTGATGGCATTGATCAGATCACCCGTTACGCAGAGAACGAAGGTGTGGTTATTGTAGATGGTGAGCCAATCACTGTTTCAAGTATTCGTAATCTTTTAAACTCAAGAATTGATATAGCAAACAACGCCGCAACGGTGGCAATCGCTGATGCCGCAGAAGCATTTGCTGAAGCCGGATTTGCTGCCGCGAATGCCGCACAGTCTCTTGGTCTTTTGGATGGTGCGATCACTATCTACTTACAGGCAGAAGGTGATGTTCATAGTGATGGGACTAGTATATTTGCGAATAATGATCATACCACAAATCCTCCGACTTTTGACTATAATGATCTTTGGATTAACACAAGTACATACAATCAGGGTATTGATGGGTCTTGGTATTCTAATGCGATCTTTAGATTTTCAAATTCTTTGGGTGGATTTGATGATGTTGCTGGAACAAATGGTCTTTCTTGGAGACATGATCAAACAAACCCACAGGGTCTTTCTTATCTTCAAGGTCTGACTGCTCGCGGGTTTGCTGACAGATCAGTAAACTTCTATTATATGGATAAGATTCTTTCCGGCGGTCAATACTATGGACCCAACGTTGCGATCATTACGATCAGTGGCGCTGATCAAGTAGCGGGAAGACAACTTCTTAATTTCAATCCAGAAAGTGACATGTGGTTTGATACTTCATCAGGCGCAGACGAGAATCAGCCATACATCTATAGAACCAACACATCATTCAGTACGAGCAACGCAACCAACTCTGGATTTGCGAACGGAATCGGTCATGCTGGTGCGTGGGCTCAAACGGCATTTCAGACATTTGCGGGTAGCTTTGATCCTGCCACTGACCCAACTGGTTGGTATAATATCAGAGACACGGCAATCTCTACCGCGACTGATCAAATAGCAAGAAACGATGCCGCAAATGCCTTGTCTCAGGCGGCAAATGCTCAATACGCTGCGGACAAAGAAATCCTTGCGTTCTTCCAACCTTCAACAGACACACCACCAACCGCAACAGGTAATGGTGACGTTTGGATTCATACAGACAACGCGATAGATTCGACGGGAACAAAGAATACCGGAGCAATCTTCGCTGCGAATACCACGTCTCCCGGTAACTATGGTGCTGGAACAGATCCGACAGGATTGAACAATTACTGGTGGCAGGCACCCAACAATGCCATTGGTTTGATGTATCTCGAAAGTTATTCTGCTGGTGTGAGTGGAGACTTCCAACGCGGCACCAATATCATGCCAAGAGGTTACTCACTCTTCGATTCTCCTTTGAGTGATTATTTAACAAAGGCAACAAACGGAGAAGCATCACCCGAACCTTTCCAATTTAGAACGCAAGCGTTTGCTTCAAATGTTGCCATTGATCGAACGGGTGGAGCCAATTCATTCATTGGTGGTTCTTCTTTGAGATTTGATACAACAGGTTATGCGACAGTTGATTTTTCAAATAACGCTGTAACAGATCAGGACACTGGTAAAAATAATATACCGTTTAGAATAGAAATTCCAGAAGGAAAGCGATTTATATTTTCTTATTATATTAAGAGTGATACCTCTGCTCCTAGTATTTATCCACAATTCTTTGCTTCAAATACAACACATGACTATGCTGGATACATAAATTTTAATACCGATTCAAGATCATTATCTACCGATTGGGCTAGACATGAATATGTTTTAGACCTGACAACGGGCTCCGCTGTCGATGGGGGAGAAAAAAATAGAATTAGCGGACTAACAACAAGATTTCTTATAGATGGCGCAGCCAACACATTCATTGACGCAATTCAATTAGAAGAAGTTCCAAATACCGTCTTCACCGCATCACAGTTTAAAGAGCCATCGGACGCAAGCTCCATCGTGTTTGGTCGAGAGATTACAGACGGAAAGATTGTCACACATTATGGTTCTCATTATGGCGATGGAAATCCTTGGTATGGTCCCATTCCTAACACCACGCCAACGGGATACCCAAACCCAGAACCAAACGGCGACTTCTGGGTCAACACGTCAAACAATAATATCGTCTTCCGTTATCATCAAGACGGAACTGACATCTCAACTCAAACTGTCTTCTGGTCAACATCTACAATCTATGGTTCGGGTTGGTATACAACAGAAGACCTGAGAACTGGAAATGCTCTTTCCACATCTTATGATGCGCTTGCCAATGCTGCCACGGCACAAGCCGCTGCCGACCGAGAGATTCTGGCATACTTTGAAACCGATGCTCCAACGGCTTCGGGCAACGGTGACATTTGGATTGACATTGACAGCTATGCCACACTCAACACATCTTCAATATATGTTTGGAACGACGCGGTTAGTGATTGGCTGCCTTCTTCAAACAGCGCAATCGGTCAAGTTTATCTTGAGGCTTATCTCGCAGAGAGAAGAGCCGGAAGAGGTGAAACATTAATTCTCAGTGTCACCGAAAGCGACGATCTTCCCTTTCCTGTTTCTCCAAACTCCAATGGAATTTTTGTGGGTGCCACAGGAAACGTGGTGTTCTATAAGAACAGTAATCAGGAATATCTTGAAGATCAGGATGGTGCGGACAACGAAGGATCAATCTTTATCTCGAATCGTGGTGGAATTGATTTTGTCGGACCAAGAGGAAATATCTATTATCCTCAAACGGATGACTTTGGTATTCCAGAAACAGGAGTAGTTTCCACATCATTCCGAAGAGTCTCTGGTTCAAATCCCGGTTCAAATACATTTTCAAATAGCACATTCTCATCACTATACTTGATGTATTCTAACATGAATGCTGCCGCTCGCTTTGGAACGAGCCTTGAAGCGTTTGGTACACATCGACATATTATTCCTGTTCAGTGGAACCAGACAACATGGCAAGCAGTCGAAGCAAATGACACGACCCATGACTTCACTCCTGATTCTGCGAACGGCGACTTCCTTGTTGCTCAACTAACAAGAGAGTATGCTGTTCCAGAAGGTTTTGCGGATCTGGATTCTTGGGTATTCAAGACACTTCCTTCACAAACTCAAGCCATCAGTGACGGCAAGATTGTTACTCACTTCGGTCCTCATTTCCTAGATGGTTCGATAACATATGGTCCTCAAGCAAACCTAACACCAACGGGTCTTTATAATCCAGATCCACACGGTGACTTCTGGATCAACACATCAAACAATAATATTGTCTTCCGTTATCATGCCAACTCAATAAACAAGGCTGCTCAAACAGCCTACCATGCTCCGTTCAGACCAGAAACCAATTCCGATAAAGCTGGGTGGTATTCGACAGAAGATTTGCGTGTTGCTAATAATGAACAATATGCTTCAAACACACAGGTTTGGCTTGCGAATACTGACAATTGGGCTCGTTATCTTGATCAAGAAAATTCAAACAACTTTGTTTGGATCAACTTTGCGTTTGGAAATGCTGTAAGCGCAAACGCGGCAGCGTATCGAGCCCAAGCAGCAGCCGATCGAGAGATCAATGCTTTCTTTGCGAACCATGACGCAACAGTTCCAGAGCCAACCGGAAATGGTGATGTTTGGATTCACATTGACAATGCGCTTTACAATGATCCTGATCCAGCAATCAGAAGCAGAGCAAATACGGATGCTATCTTTGTTGCTAATACATCAGATAGCGGTTATGATTATGCGGCTCCGGGTGGAGTTTTCTATTGGTTCCAGTCTCCTGATAACGCAATTGGTCGAATGTACATTGCGTCATACGCGAATGGAATAACATACACCGATGGACGTGTTGTTACTCACTACTTTACGGATGACTCGTCAATTCCTTCACCCGGAAATGGTCCCAATCCAAATACAACACCAACCGGAGATGACAATCCATATCCTGACGGCGATCTTTGGGTTGACACCGGAAACAACAATGTTCTCTATCGTTACCGACAGAACACAACGATCAACTATGGTCAAACTGCCTTTTACTATGACACATCATTCTCGTTTAATCCGAGCAGTAGTGAGTCTGGTTGGTATGCTCTTGAAGATCCTCGAACAGCAAACAATGAACGATACGCTGCGAATACACAAATTTGGTTGACCGATGTTAGTGGCAATGTGTTTACGATTAATGCCGCAAGCGCAAATGCTCATCTCTATATTAACTTCGCGTTCTCAAATGTTGCCTTTGTTAATGGTGTTGCCTACAACGCAAACGCAGCCGCCTATCTCGCGCAAGCCGCTGCTGACCGAGAGATTCTGGCATACTTCCAGCCAGAGACTAGTATTCCTAATGCCACAGGAAATGGTGATGTTTGGATTCACACGGACACACTGATCAGATCAGACGGAACACTGAACACCTCTGCGATTTTCTCGGCGAATGGTGGAGCAAGTGGTGGAGACTATTACGACGGAAGCAATCACCGATGGTGGACATCACCTAACAATGCCATTGGTTTGATGTATGCCAAGAGTTATGCCTCGGGTGTGGGTGGAGAGTTCCAGCGTGGAACAAACCTGATGCCAAGAGGTTACTCACTCTTTGATGCTCCTTTGAGTGATTACAACATTTTTTCCGGCGATCCCGACGATGGAATAGAAGAACCCTTTGCGATTCACCGTGCAGTTTCCTCATCAAATGTAGCAATTGATAAAACTGGTGGAGCAAACGCATACATTGGATCTTCTAGTTTAAGAGTTGATACATATATACCCGATCTTCTAACTTTCGGGAGGTCGCCTAACCCAACCGAAGCAGACCAAGAAAAAAACATAAACTATAGGATTGACATTCCTAAAGCAAAGAGATTTATTCTTTCGTATTATATTAAGAGTGATACCGCAATAAATGTCGAACCGTCATTGTTGCTTTCTAATGCCACGCATGACCTTGCTGGTATTGAAGCCGGAACAGCTAGAACATTATCTACTTCTGGTTGGCAGAGACTACAACACATTTATGATTTCACCTCTGGCGACGCTTCCGACATCGGCGGCGGCGGTCCAAAAACTGAAATAACTTCGTTTACTCTTCGTTTGGCTTACTCTGCCGCAGCCGACACATTCATTGACGCAATTCAATTAGAAGAAGTTCCTAACACAGTCTTCACCGCATCACAATTCAATGCCCCTTCAGAAAACGCTGGTATTGTGTTCGGCAGAAGAATCACTGACGGAAAAATTGTCACACATTATAGCAACCACTTTATTTCTGACAGCACATACTATGGTCCACAGCCTAACACGACACCTCTTGGATTCCCCAACCCGGAACCAGATGGTGACTTCTGGGTTGACACCGGAAACAATCAAATCATGTTCCGGTACAATCAGAACAACACAGTTAATTTTGCTCAGACTGCCTATTGGACAACTGGCTCTGATTTTGATAGATCCTCCGGTCTGTCTGGTTGGTATGCTCTTGAAGATCCTCGTACCGCAAACACCGAGTATTGGCTGGGTCAAACTGAAACATCTCTTGGTCAAGTAAATGCCACGGCACAAGAGGCATTACAAAGAGCAGTAACCGCTGCCTCTGCGGCTGACGCAGAGATTCTGGTATTCTTCCAGCCCAGCACAAATACTGACATGTATTCTATTTCTGGCGACACAGGGGTTAACTCTGGTCCAGCGACAGGCAATGGTGATATTTGGATTCATATTGACAATGTATATGACGCAGACGGAAATCAGAACACAGGTTCGATCTTCTTTGCGAACCTTTCTCCAGACTTCGGTACAGGATACAACTGGCAACCATCTCCAGACAACGCGATTGGTCGAGCATTCCTTGATCAATTTACATCAACAGGAAGAAAGAACTGGATTCCCTCTGGATACTCGACATGGGATGCCGATGTTGATGCGACTGGATTTGTGTTTACACCGAACTATAATATTGCGAATGTGGGTTATCAGAATGCTGATACTCCGTATCCAGTTACAACTAGAAATACTTGGTATGGAATTGCTTCTGTAAACACTTCGTTTGGTAGAGTTTCTGATGGATCACTTCAGGTGACAGTTGATCCGTATGAGGATGACGCTGCGGCTGCGATCTTAACTTTTGCGAACACTAGTAGTGATTGGAAGCGCGACGAATTGAATAAACCCAAGGGAATAACAGCAAAGATTCCAAAAGGAAAGCGTTGGATTTTCTCATACTACGCATATACAAATTCCGCTTTAGCCACAGGAAGTAGTGGTGGGTATCCGGGGGTTAGCGTTAGACTACAAGCATATGATTCAGCAAACACCACGGCAAATACGAGTCGGATTGAATTAACCCCCGTATATCCAGAAAACGGAAGATGGAATAGATATTCTGCTGTTATTGATTTTTCTAATACACATCCGGGTGCGACATTAGATGAATACACACCAACGGCTGGTGTATCGCAAGCACTTGATATGCGAAGTGATGGTGTAGACATAACAGGACCGCCATATATTTCAACAGCAATTAAAGATATTGATTCCATATTTTTGCGTTTGTCAATATCAGGTTATGGAAACACTGTATGGCTTGATGGCTTCCAATTGGAAGAAGCTCCCGGCGCGCAAGCTGTTGCCGGTCCATTCTCTGACCCTGATCGAAGGATTGATTCACACTTTGCTCGATCCATCGCAGACGGCAAGATTGTTTCTCATTACGCAGATGGATCAACAAGTGGTTCCACTCGCTATGGTCCTCGTCCACATCGAACACCCTCCGGTGAAATAAATCTTGCGCCACACGGCGACTTCTGGATTGACACCGGCAACAACAACATGACCTATCGTTACAATGCGAATAACTCTTTTGACTTTGAAACAAGAGATATTAATGATCCGAATGGCGCGCAGACTGCTTTTTGGGGAACCGTCGCAGACTATGATAATCAGGTTGGCTGGTATATCATTCGAGACAGAAAGTTTGAAACAGACTTTGTTGATGCGTTTGCTAATCTTGAGTTTCAACTAACACAAATTAACGATCTTCAAGCTGCCACCGATGGCGAGATTCAAATCTTCTTTGAAGAGGAGGGTGGTCATTTTATAGATGGGGAAAACTCATATCCAGATGCGAAGTTTGGTGATCTTTGGATCAATGTTAGTGGATACAATAAGTTTGCCAATGGATCGCTTGACTCGAATGCGATTTTCCGATGGCAGAATACTTCACAAGGATATTTGGATACCCTTGCTTGGCGTCATGCTCCAAACAACGCAATCGGTCAAGTTTATCTTACAACTTATGCTGCCCAGAATGCTGCCGACCGTAGAGTTACTTCATATTTTCAAGGTGGTACAACATCTGGCGGTCCTCCATATGATAGCAGCTATAAGGGTCCGCAGACCAATGCCACACCAACTGGATTTTATAATCCAAACCCAGATGGCGATCTTTGGATTGACACCGGAAATAATAATGCTCTCTTCGTTTATAATTATGTCGATGGTGATCATGCCACAGGATTTTCTCAACAAATTTATTACGGTGGAGATCAAATAGCAGAAGGTTGGTATTCGGCAGAAGACTTGCGAACAATATCTTCAGCCCGCGCGTTGGAAATTGCCGCTGCCACGGGAACTGATCGTGTTGTTGAAATGTTTGCGAATAACATTCCGCCGAGCGCGTCTGGCAATGGTGATATTTGGGTAAAAACTTCGGACATCCTCAACACAGACGGGTCTGCGAATCTGAATGCGATCTATGTTGCCAACACGACATCCGGTGGCATTCAAGAGAATGAACCAAGCACTCCGGCACACTATTGGTATTCTACTCCAACCAGCACGCTTGGTCGTTCTTTCCTTGAGAGAATGGTTGCCGAAACTGGAAGTAACTTCCTTCCACGCGGATACTCTACATTTGACGTTGCGGAAACCGATTATCACATTTTTGATAATAGTGGATCTCCGACAAACAGCACTCAGGTTGTAGGCACAGATGCGAATAGACCATATCGAATTGGGTATGATAACCCATACAATGAGGAGGCACCTCAGATTGTTAGCGGAACTCCGGGTGGAAATACTTACTTTGGGGGAAAGAGTCTTCGATTCCAACTGGCTGAAGAAAGTGGTGTTTCTCCAGAAGTTGAAACCACAATTACATTTGGTGGTGGTCCAGATGATGCCAATAGATTTACCACAACTTTCCCAACTGGAAGAAAATGGGTATATTCTTGGTGGCAAAATTGTAGCGTTCCAGATGAAAATTATGGCACAAAACTATTAAGAGCCTTTCCAGCAAATTCAAGTTATATTAGTACGAATATATTCTTTGATTTTAGAAACACTGGAGGCGAAAATTCACAACTTGGAGATCAATCAACAACTTCTCCATATGAATGGCGTAGATTCTATGTGTTCCTTGATTTAACCGGCGACCATCTGATTGTAAGACAAACTTCTGGTGGAGAAGATCACTCTGATTTTGTTGATGATGGTGTTACTAGCGTTTCTGGTTCAGCGGCAGTTTTCTCCGAAGGACAACAATTTCGCGCAAATGAAATTGATCGAATAATATTCAAACATATGTATTCGGGTAGGACTGGAGCGCCTGTTATTCATATTGATGGAATTCAGCTTGAGGATGTTACAAACTCTGACAGAAGAACTCCATCAACACTCCAAGAACCTTCTTCCCTAAGTGAGATTGATTTCTCTCGCGCAATTTCAGACGGAAAGACGGTATACTTTACTGGATCGGCATATGATGAAGGTGAATTCAGAAATGTGTATGGACCTGATCCATCAGTTACTCCAGATGGTTACGCAAATCCAGAACCGTATGGTGACAAGTTCATTAGTTCAAATGAGCCATACAAAACATATCTGTATTTCTCCAACTCAACCAACAAGACATCGCAGACGATCTTCCACTCATACTTCAGTAACTCTGCGACCTTCAAGGTTGCCAACACAAACTATCCATTCGGAACATCAAACAACAGTTCCGGTTGGTATGAATATCGAGACACAGGTGACGCATTAACTCAAGAGGGATTCCAAGTTGCTCTTGGTCGAGTTGCGATTGGTGGTGCTTCTTGGTCTGCGAATGACCCGAATAACATTCTCGATAATGGAATTGGTCTTCCTGAAGATGATGATTCAAACTATCCGGCACCTACTCTTGATGTCGGTGGAACAAGCACCTTTGGTCGGACAAGAGAGATTCTTCTTAATCCAGTTCCTCCTCCAGACACAAACCTTCACGCACACTGGACGTTGAACTCCTATGACGTGGATGATGGTGGAAATTATTTGGTCCGTGATGTTTCAGGAAGAAACAACCATGCCATACTTGGTCGTCAAGGTGGTGGTACTTTCCGAGATCAAGGTTCTGATTTTGTTGATCATGATCCGGCGAGCGATGTGATTAATGTGAGCGGAAACAAATCTTTGTTCTTACAATCTTCACGCGCTTCGTCAGATAGACCTTGGACTTTCCTCACTCTTGGTTCAAACGGAAGTGTTTCCACAACAGAGACTACATACACATATCAGGGTTCAAATTATCCAGTTGACATAACTGATGCCACCAAGTTCAATAAATCCACAATAACATTCTGGTGGAAACCCTCTCAACATATCTATGATAGCGTAGGCGATAAGTATATTATTGGTCAGGATCATACATCAGACTCTCCTGATGGATGGAGCCTTAGAGTACAAAGAGGCAATTTAATCCCCGATCAACCTACCCCAACTGCTAACAACGACGTTCCTACAACTTGGTACACGCAAAATCCTCCTTCGTCTAAACACTTACTTCATAAGCCATCTGCCGGAATATACCTTGATGGTTGGTATGGTGCCAATGATGGAGGGACGTATACACCAATAAGGGCTAATGAATGGCACTTTATTGCAATTCAGTCGAACCACGTTGACGACAAGCAATCTTTGTGGATTTATCGTGAGGGTGAGGGTCTTCTTTATTATAATGTTAGAGACTTTACTGGAGGAGATGCCTCGTCAACCGAACGTGCGTTGGTTTTGAATGGTCTGAGTAATCCCAATTATACAACATATACAAACGCAAACGGAAATTATGATGAAGTCCGTTTGTATAACTCAATCCTGACTCCACGCAACATTCGATACCTCTATGAGAATCCAACCGGAAGAGCAAGACAACTTCAGCCACGACCCGGAATAACAGTGAAGGTAGCACACGACGAGTTTGATAATGGATGGCTTTCTGATGGCTCGGTGACGGCGGGAGCAGGTGGTATAGGAATTAATGCCTACGCATACTTCCACGGATATGATGTTGATGGAAATCCTGCTGACGTTAATCCTTATGTTTCTCAAGATGGTCGGGTGACATATTTGAATAGAGGTCATGTTGTTGCCAAGTTCGACGATCCGGTTGACGCCGCAGCCGAGAGAGCAAAGTATGATGGCAACACTTTCTATATTTTCTATAACACAAATCCGAGTGTTTTTGGAACAGATTATTACACAATATGTCAACCAGTAGGTAATAACATTTCTGAAAATCCAGATAGTCATCCTTGGAGGGGATTATCTTCAACCAATAGCAATTGGGTATACTTTACGCCTGACGAAGCTGTTCAATTTGTAATCGGAGAAGGTAGATTCGATCAAGAAGAAAATCAGCCTTATGGTGGTGGTGCCTCTCAAATCAAGGACTTGAAGATTTATCAGTTCTCCAGAAGTTTTGAAACCATTCGCGAAAGTTATAATTTCAACTTGAGTCGTCAGGACTTTATTGAAGCAACCAACATGGGTGGTCACTTCTTTGCCAACGCAGACTTCTGGGCAGAACCAAATGGCTTGATGAACGGAACATTCATTGCTGCCGCAACGATTGGAAACGCTGCCATCATTGACTTGTCCGCGAGCAAGATTCAAACCGGAACCATTGAAGCCAAGGTCACGGTCGGTGGAGAAACCAAGGTTCTGATTGATGGTATCAACAGCAGAATTGTAATCAGTGATTAGGCGCTATATATAGTGTGTATTTTGTTGGAGTATACTCATGGATAGAATTTTACTTGGAAAAGCACCGTCAGGAGAATCCGGGCTCTGGGTTTCAAAACCCGGAGTCAACGTCTTTGCTTTTGCCGGGAACAACTACTATGATGATGCGTATGGTTTCAATGAAAACTTTTCATGGACCGGCTCCAACACATACACACATGGTTGGGTGAGTCGTGATGATGTATCAGATTATTCATCACAGTCAAAAATTGAAACGACATCGAGAGGAACCATCCTTTTCAATAATAATAGTGCTACTGGTGATCCTTACTTCATTCATGTGATGAATACCAATCCGAATTGGACTACAACGTTTGAACGTCCTTTTTACAGAGATCACACCGAAGACACCTCGTTCAACGGAAACACATATCCAGTTCTTGAGTTTCGAGTCCGAAGACCCCTAAAGTCGGATGGAACTCATTGGCAAATTTCTGATTTTGACTCCAGAGGAGTGAGTACCAACATCTTTCGGTGGTTTTTTGCGACGAGTAATACTACAAATGACATTCGCGGTATTACGGTTCCAGCCACAGGAGGAAATCCAACATACAACAGAAGTGTAGGAATGAATGCCGCGCATTGGTACGATGTTATGGGAACATCTGGCGAATGGGTGACGATTGAATATGACCTTGCTAATGGAACTTGGCAATGGCAAAGAGATAGTGGTGAATCTGCTTCGGGTGATTTGCGTTTTGATTACCATGATTGGGTTTCAAATACGGCAGTTCATATGCTCAGACTAGACGCATTTAATGACGCACAACATCCCGGTCAGTATCCAATTCACACCCGCGACGATGCCGATCTTGAGATTGACTATATTCGTGCCAAGAAACGTGGCGTGCCTATCAACTTTGGAAATTCAATAAACGACAACTTCCATTTCTCTAGTGATTGGGCAGCGACCGGACTTGTTCACGCAAGCGGAAGAGTTGTTCTTGGAAATGAATACGCATGGGCAAATGGATACTCAAAGGACAGCGGAACTTCTCACCCCGGATCAACTTCTGGAAGAGTCCAGTTCGATCGACTTCCATACATTCCGGTTGTGTTGTTTCAGAGATACGATCCGAATCAATCAGCCAGAGCAACGTTTCCCGGTGGAGACAAAGAGTTTTCTGTTGCTCACTGCGACATGACTTCCAACACTCCCATTTGGAATCCTCTTACTAAAAAATATCAGTCTTCTACCAATACAGCATACGGAAGCGAGTATAGAACTTTTGCGTATGCTCGCGCAGGATACGATCACTTTGATGTGACGTGTCGAAACGCAATTGCGCGAGATGGATTCGAGCATCTATTCAACTATACACCACAGGAACCATATGTTGAAATTTACAAGGGTGGAAACTACGATCCTGAATCAGAGAATCCAGAAACCTTTGTCATGTATCCGCAGCAAGTTCAAAATGTTCACACTCTTTCAGATCAGGCGTCATTGGCAGGACCAAGAGAGGATCGCGCCGAGGCAGAACTATTAAATCCTGCCGCGATTGATAATGGGTTGTTTTCTTTTGATTTCAATGATAATGAAAGAAATATAGGAAGGGGTGAAGTTGGAATTTCTTCTAAAGACAGCTTAGTCGTATCTAACCCACCATCCGATCACGCACACAGCCAACCTCCTATTCACAAATACACCGATAAAACGTCAAAGGCTCTTTCTGGTCGAGAAGGTTCAAGTGGATTTGGTATTAGTTCTACACATGGAACTGAGTTTTATCAAAACTTTGGAGACACTGGAGTTGATGGCGCATCACACGCAGCAGGAAGAATGAAGGATGGAGTCCTTGGTCTTCGTCGAGGAAAAGTCATCACAACAGATGATCTTCCCTCTGAGGGATTCGATTCAAGTCCTGAAGGTGCCGGAGGTGACTTCAAGCAGTACGCATATAGAAGAAACGCATCGACAGGCAATCTTGAAGAAGCTGTCTACAAACTAACCGGAAATCCAAGTGCTTCCGATGATATAAAAGTTTTGATGGATGGTGGAACTGGAGATCCTGATGCGACTTTCAATGGAAAGGGACCACTTGGCGAAAGTGTTGTCAACAACACCATTTACACTGCGGACGGTTTGATTGGAACGGATCAATACTCAAGCTCGGAATATCAACTTGATTGGTCTGCTCGGGATCACGCAGACGGAAAGCTCGGATACTTCTCAAGATATACTGGAACAGACAAAGGCAATTGTCTTCCAACATTCGATTGGGCAAATAAGTTTGGTGATTGGAATGTTCCTCAGTTCAATAACTTCTATCAATACGATCCAGATATTGGTGCCGGTTCTTATACATCATTCAAAGATGCGATAGGAACAACATGGACTGCGAACAACACAAAATTCCTTGACGACTCCATGTGGCTGGGCTATGCCAACAATCGGTTTGAATATAAGGGTGATATTTGGCATCCACAGGCACCAACAAAAACATATGATGAACTTTCTGGTGTTTTTGGTTTTGGTGGAACGATTGCTCATCAAGGAGACTGGCATGACTTTTCTGGAACTCCGACACAAGATTATCCAAGTCATGGATTCGTTGGGTCTGCTGATCAGCTTTGGAAATTATATCGTACTGAAAGTGACGCGGTAAGTTTTATTCCTGATTTTAGCCAAAGAGCCGCTCAAAAATCTTTGGACTACAAAGCGTTTCCGGGTCATGGATACACAGGCATACATTTAATTTCTCGTTATGATTCAAACCTTTCATTTGATACTACACATAGAACATCTACATCTGGACCGTTTGCTGTAGACATCGCATTTAGAAATCGTTACATGTATCGACCCTTTAATGGTGTTCATGCTTTCTCACAACATTCTGAGGATGTTAGTTCTGTGACGTATTTGGCAGATCGTGGAGCAGACTATCAACCCGATCGAGGATCTTCTGGACCCGGAACTCAGGCAACTTATGGTCGTATTCATGACTATGGGAGGTCTGGGATGTATTCTTACACAAATCCGACATATTCCTCTCTTCCTTTTGATCCAGAGGGAAGCCCGAACAGAGTCATATGGTTTTTACAAGATGCTGAGAATTCAATTTTTACCGATTATCTGGATGGGATTGTTAGTTATGGTAACAATTTTAAACCATATCCTAGACATTGGGGATATAAGAGTGTTTTGCCTCCAAATAAATTTTGGGCTGATTTGTCATCTTCTGTTCATGGTATAGGAGAATTTGGAGATAGTTACGACATGCCTTGGGGTCTTGATCACAACGAAGGCGAAGAAAGATCAGAATGGACACTTGGCATTCGATATGATAGAAATGCTCCACCTACAGACGAAAGTGCTACATTGACGGATGTTGGAGTTCTTCCAAGCATAACAGAACAACAGACCGGACAGTATGGACACAAAGATTCTTTTGTAGTCTCTCGATGGTATACCTATCCCGGCGCAACGTTCTCCTATGACATATCAAACTTTTCTGGTCCAGCACACTATGATGCGTGGTACAAGAATGATGTTTTGAAAGAAACTAATGATTATAAGAGAAAGGATTATCCACAACTATACACTGGTGGTTGGGGTAATTATGGATACTTTCCAACACAAGAGCAGTTGGATCAAGGAAAGGGTGCCACACGACTATTTGCTGCCAGAACTACTCCAAGCCCAGATAGCGTAAGTTTTAGCTATGAAGGTAGTTTTAGCACCGGAACTGGTCGAGGACCATCCGATGAGAATACCATATTCAAAAAAAGAGCCCGATATGGAACATCAGGCTTGGCACAGGCGACCTATGATGATGGGGAAGCATACGTTTACTTTCTACCTAACAGTCTTCATTCTGACAAACAAATTTCAAGAACGTTTGGAATCCCAAATGAAATTGCTGGAGATTATTATGTTGCTTCCAGATCCCATTACGAAAGAGGAGGATGTCCAGAGGTTCAGGGTGCGACTCCAGTTAATCATGTTGATCCTTTTCATTCCGCAATGGGAAGCATTCCAGCGGCATCTCTTCATACGCGATCGGTCGCAGCCCCCTATTATGATGTAGCAAATGGTTCCCATAACATATCTATTATTTCAGCAGACGGGGCATTAGATCGTGGTGGACTTCCTTACCCAGATTATAAATTGATTGATTATTTGAGGAGCAAGGGAATAGATGTTGATACTCTTGAGGCAGGTGAAGCCATTCCTATAAAAGCTGATCCATATTTTGCTGGAATGGCATTCTATGGCACAGACTTGATTACAGGCGCTTTCACTGCCCATCGGTTTGAATTTAAAATCAAAAAGACAAAAACACACATCAATCACTTCAGACAAAGTTATGAATATAACCTACCCGGAAAATCCGGTCATCGCGCAGAAACTTTAAGACCAATTGGTTATGGTTTAATGACCAACGTTTCCGGCTTTAATGAAAACATTGGACCTGCTCCAGCGGCACACTCATACTTTGACGCAAGACAATTGGGTGGAGGTTATCCTCTCTGGAGAGACGTTGGAATTAGCGTTAAAGACGGAAATCCTTTATATGAATATTTTGAAGGAAATGTCGTAGTTAATGCTGAATATTTTTCGGGATCTAATCCCACGAACGATGCTAGACATTTTAATATCAGAAGAGGTCATCATGATGGCACAATCGCTGATGTTCGACATCCGGCATTTGCGAACACATACTTTTCTAATAGGGGTTGGGGTGATCATAGAAATGAGGTTAAATACGATAATGATATTTTCCTAGACCCAGCTAAATTTGATCTATTACAAGAAGTTCCTGAGTTATCAATTGATAGCATCTATGAAACGATCGTAACAGGAGGAATTAAAGTCGAAAACCTTCTTGGTGGTTACTGGAATCTGTATGAAGACTTCAATGAGTTGGCATATCAGTCTGTTTCCATGTCGCGTCACGGAAGAGACTCAATGGTCAATGGTATCATCGGTGCCGTTGAGGTTTCCAATACATACTTCGCGGACTACAAGGCAACCTATTGGGATGCTGGATTAAAATATTGGATCACAGGAACAGCAGCCGTTCCTTCTGCTCCAACTAACAACGACTATTATAATCTACAGCGACCACTTCGTTATCGTCCTGTCAAGTCGCAGGGTGCCAGCCCAGAAACTCAGATGTATGGCGCATACCTGAATCCTCCCTTCAATCGACATGTTGACTACCATAGAGCATGGGCAGGACTGAATAGTCATTGGCATTCTACAGGAAATCATTGGGAAGATGATGTTCTTCCGGGCATGTGTAAAGCAGACAACGCGCTGACAAATTGGGGAACAGTTGATCTTTCCAAGTTTGATCACAACCACATTGGATACAAGTGGCACAATGACGCATGGCATGAATTTGACAATGGATCAGGAATTGCGGAATCTATCGTTTGGGCACCAAGTAAGTCAAATCAAAAGTGGAGTGATGCGACCAGTTCAACGGACAAGGGACAGGGAGATGATCCATATCAGAGTTTGGCTGATCCTGCCATCACTCCAGAAACCAGAAGAACACAAAATCAAAAGGGTGGAACCTATGATGGATTCAAACTACACGAACGTCCAGAGTTCCAGCCCGTCACAGGAGATGGCAGATATTTCGGTGGTGTTGGCGGCGTAGACAATTGGGGTGGAACATCATACAACACATGGGGACCGGGAATGTCCGTGTCACCGACAGTATGGGATTTGAAGTGGACTAACATTCGTCATCCACTTGGTGTTTCTCCTGTGGAGTCTGAAGATGCCAACACATTCTATGGCGCAACCAGCATCCAAAATCAAACATCTTTGATTGGTGGGGCACCCAATAGCCGACGTGTTATTGGCGACGACGGCGGCACTTTTACATACTCTGATGGATCAACTGGATTCGGAACTCCTGTGTTTTCTGATGGCACTCGTTTGAATAGAACTACTCTTGATTTTGGAGGTTACAGAGATGAAGATGCTCGCGGTGGTACTCCGAAGAATTATGATTGGGCAATCGGCGGAAGTCAGATTCAGAGTAACTATTGGGATCGAACGCTGAAGGTTCCTCATCTGGGATGGGAGGATAATTCTACTGGAAGAAACTTGGCACATGCGAACAATGGCATTCAGCCGTTGGTGTCTTTGAAAGTGAAAGGTGCGTATGATGCGTCAGGCGGAACATTTCTTATTCTTGAAAATAACGGACTGATAAATGATGTGAGCGACTTTTCAGACTGGTTGGAAACTGATGAAATTGTTTTGAGAAAGGGAAGTCTGGAATCAGCTAGTTCTAATTTAGATAGAAGTTATAATGCTGGCACCGGAGAGGGTCAATATTCGGAAGGGATATTAATCTGGCAACAAAGCACATTTCCCGGTGGATCTGGAGGTTTCGGTCCAGTGAGGATGAGATTAACAACAGAAATTGCTCCTACTGGCAGCGATTTTTATGAAAATCCGAATACTCTTTCGATCGACCAAAATCCTCAACTCGTACTCTACAACAAAACACTCGCAGAGGATACGTCGCGACATCCAGCCGGAGCATTCAAAGCAAACACCACATATCACTTCCAGTATATGTACGACGAATCAAAGATCAATCCACCCGAATACATCTATTGGGTGCTAAGGATTCCTGCCAGCATGGATTCATATAACGGGGAGTCTTTGATCTAATGGTCCAAAGAGTTGTCCTCGGAAAAGCCGCTGCCAATACCACCAATCCATATTATCATCGCAGCAACGAGTTCGGGCTATTCGTTTCCAAACCGGGAGCAAATGTTCACAACTGTCCTGATGGAGATTTGATCTTCGACAGCACACTTCCCTCTCTGATGCAGCCGATTGCTCGCGGATCAGCAACCGTTCCGAAGGCAACATACGCCAAAGGCTTTTTTGGTGAAGCTGGTGTGATTAACGATTCTAATTGGGATTCGGCGGGAACAGAACCAACAGAACTAAATTCCGACACAAGCTGGGCTTTCTCCGCGTTTGCCAAAGTTGCCTCTGAGGTGGCAGACATGAAGAAGAACACCACAGGGGACATGGAGTCGTACATAGAATGGACTGGCGGCGCGTTTTTACAAGAACTTCTCGAACCAGATGTTTTTTTGGAATCGCAAAGGTTTGAAAGATTTAATGAATTTAATAATGATTATTTTAGATACGATCCTTTTAGAAGAACTATTAAAAATTTTCCAGACTTTAGTTCTGAAGAATTTGTTCGTTCTGCCATAAAAGACATTTGGAGAATATACGATGTCTTTCCTTTCCTGAACGATGGACATGTTTTTGGTGAAGATTTTAATCCGGGCGGTGGCATAGATACATCTGCGTGGCATAACCATGTTTCAAGTGTCTTGAATGAGTCTGCTTCTTCACAAGAAGAAGGCTATTATTTGGTGAATGATGCGGGTGTAACATATCAAGCTATAGGTTTAATATATGAAGCGAATGAAATTTACGATCCACTCTTCCCTGATGTATTAAAACCGCTGATCGCCAGTAAAATTTCAGAACTAACAGGAGGCGATTTAACTTCCAGTTCAGATTATCCGTTTTATTATAATCATTGGAAGGGTTTATTTAATTCAGCAAATCAATCTGAAATAAAATATGATAAAATAGGATATAATTCTTCAAGTAATCCAATACCCAATGGGTTTCCTATGGTGTGGAGAGCATGGACAACTCCAGAATCAGGTCCATACTCATTACAACAAGAACGCGCTGCCATCAAGAAGTTTTACACCTACATGTTTATTTTTGGGTGGATGAAACACACTTTTGCTAATCAGGTTCATAGTGGAAATATATTAGACTATACACTAATAGACTCGGACGAGTACGGGTATTTGTTTGATTTTGGAAATTCTAGTTTTCCGAGATATGTAAATCAGTTTTCTGTTCAAACTCCTTGCGCTTCAAGAAATACTTCTTTTGAACAATACAACACATATAATAACAGTTTTGAATATAGTCAATGGACTGATGGTTTTGTTAAGGTCAACACTGGTGCCATTGCCCCAAGCGGAATACCTGTTCAGGTTTGGTGGAATACTATTTTAAAAGGTGCGGCAAATACGACAACCAACTTGACCTTTTTGAATGATTCGAGAAATCGAATTAAAACCACAGAAGAGACAAAAAGGGAATATGTACTGGTTCCAAACATCACATCGGTTCATGCGAATACCTTTGTTGAGAGTGGTCTTGTACAGATTAGATTTTCCCAACCATCAACACTAGATGAAACACAGTTGTTCTATACGTTATACAAAGAACCAGCATGGATTGGTAATCAAGTTGTTGCTGCTTCTGCCGTAACAGAAACTTCTCCTGATTCTCCCCTTATTCCTGTTCAGTTCGCACAACATATTATTTTGGATGTTCGTGATTTAGCAGATGGTGGAGATAATCGAGCCGGAAGAAAAGCTGACGATGGTCGATACTACACGATTGTATTTCCTGATGATTTTATTGGAACAAGAAATACAATCACAGACCCCTTTTCCAATTACAGAGATTCATCTGGAAGAATTGATCAACCCTTGGCAATAACTCTTAGCGTTGCCGAAGGTGTTGTTATTAGTGGCAACTCCTTCCATAACCATATTACGAGCGATCAACTCAGAACAGGAACAAAGTATAGAGGAGACGTTCCCTTTGGTCCTGTCGATAGCGCAGGAAGAGCAACCACGGAAATATTTGCTGCCAATGATCCATGTATTAAGTTGAATTTACATTCAAATGAATTTACTGACGATGGAATAGCAGGACTAACAGTGATGATCGAAAATCGTGGAACCATAATTGGTGCTGGTGGTTGGGGTTCATATGGACAGATGAACATTGAGGGTGATAAATATCAGGATAACTATCCCGGTGGCGGTGGAGGTGGGGGTCAAGGATACCACCCGACACTTACCACAGAAAATCAAGACAACTGGCTCGGCTCTCATACCGATCTCCCAACACCAATTGATGGTGCGATAAACACACCAGAAGAAATCGCAAGCGTAACCACAGCAGTTTCTACGCATTGGGATGGTCCGACCAATTATGTGGAGTGGGGTATTGGCGGAAATGGTGGTGGTTTTGACTCTATAGATGGTGTATTTGTTCCAAATCCATTTTCTGCGAATACACAATACACAGGTTTTGATTACATAACATGGAAATCCATTGGACCCGGAAAACCCGGAACGGGATACCTCGGCGCAACTACGAATTTTATTACTACACAACCAACTGGATTTCCGATTTATGATTATCCTTATGGTAAAGATCCTCTTGTGCCAGATGGGCAAGGGAGGCTTGTTGGGCAAGAAAACATATATGAAAGAATAGCAGGAACATATTTTACCGGAACTGGAGAAGCTAGATTTAATCCAGCAGGTTGGGGAAGAAATGGTATGCCCGGAACGACAACTGCTCCGGGTTCCGGTGGTGCGGAGTCGATCACAACCACTTTTGGATATAATCAAGATCCTGTCGCGAGAATTAGATATGATGATCCAAATGATGAAATTGGTGAAGTAAATGTTGGTCGTCCAAGCTCTGGTTCTGGCGGGTCTTGTGTTTATGTTTTCGCGAACACAGAGTCTCAGATTATAGGAACACAAGTTCGTTTGATAAATATGGAGACAGGCATTGTGAAGTCTGGTGGAGGCGGCGGATCTGGTGGAGCGTCTAACCCCGGACTCGGTGGCGGAAAGTTAGGAAGACCCGGATCATATTCCTCCGATGTGGTGATCAGCACGTCATACATAGCAAATCAATCAGAACAAAATTGGGGTAACTATAGCAGAAGAGGTGAACCCGGAAAGTTGATTTGGTGGAATGCCGAAAATGTTGTCAATAACTATATGATTGAAAATAGATCAACAAGAAACGATGGAGCGATTGAGGGAATAGATTACAACTCCCAAATCGGTGGGGAGGATTATGTTTCCTATGCGCCTAACGTGACGCTGAGTGGTGGAACATCAACCGAAGGTGTTGTCTATTGGTCGAGACGGCTCGTTAACGGCGATGTTCTCTATGATGGTATGCTAGAAAGAACATACGAAGAATACATTAATTCTTCTGACACTCCAGAGGATTTTGAATAATGTCTGTAAAACTAACCATACATAGTATTGACACAAATTCAAACACTGCGGTCATCTCTTTAAAAGATGGAGACTCGTATTTAATTTCGGAGCAAAGTTTGGAGATAAAAATGAATCCTGACGGTTCAGCCAACAACGAATGGTTGAAGACCTTTTCTAAATATTTTTCCGTTCATAAGAGATTGGTTTGGTTGGATAAGATTGAGGATGATTTGCTATGAGACAAAATAGATTTATCGTAACCAAGGATCATTTGATTATGATTGCTGCTTCCAACGAAGTGGGTGATGAGCTATGGGCAGGATACATCGGTTACAATCAACAGGCTCTTGGTGAACACACAGCCAACTCAATTGGTTTTTTTGTTAGAGGTTCTGCCAATTCATTTCTCAATGTTTCGGATCATGGTGAGGAGTGGCAACCGTATCAGTCGGCACAAGCTCCTTTGATGTTAGTCAGAAAAAACTTTTACAGATTTGGTGTGGCTTCCACTTCCGAAGATACTTTGTTTGGTTCGATTTTAGAAAAAAATGATTCTTTGAGTGGTGGACTGAGTGCTGAGATTTTGGGTCAAAACTTAAATAATATCGAGAAGCAAGCATTTTCTTCTTCAGAAACGATGAACGTTGAAAGAAAGTGTAAGGTTTATCAAAAGAGAGATATTGAAACGTTTGACTATGTGTATGCTGAAGACCTCGATATTAACATCATACCAGATTCAGAGATAGAAATCGAGGGTGCGTAATGGATAGAGTTTTACTAGGCAAAAAGGTAGAGCAATCGTTTTCTACTTCAATCATTTCATATACTCCCTCTGATGCTGGTTCCGGTGCCGGTGGATTGCCAGAGGGTTTTTTCGCAACGGTGGTACTTAACGAAACAAATATAGAAAAAATTCCTTTAGGAGCTTTTATAAAATTTCCTGCTGTTAGTTCTGGAGAAGATTCTGAAACTAAACAAATTTTATCACCCGTCATAAATAACGATGGCTTTGTTGAGTTTGAGGTTTTTGGATTAAAACACCCCGATGCGCCGGGACTCGGTTTTTTAAATAATAGCCTTGTCGGTGATGTCGTGAACTACTGGCAATCTTTGGGACTTCAGGCTGAAATCTCAAGCAGTTCTGTTGACGACTATGGAATGTGGGTATCGAAGCCAACACAAGATGTTTTAGATCCAGTCACAGCACAAGGAGCAAATCTTTCATTTGACTCGGCGGCTGACTTCGGAACGCTGAGAGTTCTACAGACAGGAACCTTTCAGATTCAATGTAAAAAGACATTCATGGGTAAAAAGGGTGCCTTAGAGATTGGCTCCGATGAACAGATGCGTGCCAATGCGGATTACACAAAACTCTATCCATTTGAATTGGATGTGATTGATGATTTCAACGAGTATTATTCAACTCTTCCAAAGAACGCAAACGTGGCACTCTATGGTTTTGGTGAAGGAGAGGTTCCGTTAACAGGCAATGCGTTCAATCATCAATATGTCCAAAACGTCTATTGCGATTACGGAACTCAAACAATTGAATTCAATCCACCACTTCCTGATCATGTGAAGACACCACACATTTCTGTGTTTTTTGCCGTAGGAAACTCTTCTGGGCATTTTCATCCTTGGTACGCAAACGTTGAATGTAACGATAGTGATTATGAATGGCAATACGCAAACAGTCAACATTGTGTTCATATGGATTCTGCGTGGTTTCGTGGAAAGTGGACTTTTAGGGAAAGAACAGTTGCTCCATTTGGGACGAATGTGAATGAACAATTTCCTTCTATATTGGAAACAGCACCGGGATATTTTGGTGGTCAAGGTCCTATTGGTTCTAGTATTTTGCAAAATGAAAATAATTATATGGTGGATGATGGTGCTGGTGTGATTGAACCTTTTGGTGTTTCTCCAACTGCCAGAGATGATCACTCCTACCCTCGGTCTTCGGGAAGTTTCGTTAACGGACCTACTTGGGATACTAATAGCATAGAACGAGAACAAATTTCATATCACAAAAATATTTCATATAACATTGGTGACACTGATTTAAATTCCCCAACATCTCTTTGGGGAGGAATGTTAAAATCGTTCGCTGGTCTTCAGGGGTTGAGTTATTTTGCTAATAACACACATCTTAAACTTGATGCGTTCATGACACCAACTCACACACCAACTCCGTTTGAAACCGAAATTGTCAAGACTCGCGTTGCCAATCCAGACAGCGGAAGTTTGACTGCTGATGACTTTGACACATACGGAAACTTCAAAAAGAATGTTGGTATGACTTCGGATGTAACGGGTTTACCCACTTATGAATATGACACTCATCGAGGCACCGCTTTTGAAAGGGGCTATGGTTTAGATTATAAAGAACAACTTCCCAGAAAGTTTAGAACCAAATATTGGGATGGGTCAGAGACAGAATATGAGTGGTGGCCCATTGGTCATGCGAATGGACACTTTACAATCGCAAAGGCAACTGACTCGGAGGGTGGTGACATTACTGACGCAAACAGAGCAACTGTAAAGGCTATGATGCAACAAGAAGCAAATGATATGGCTGATGCTGGAGAAATTTCCAGCAACAGAGTTCAGTATGGGACTGTTGGGCATGATGGTTCCTCTTTATATATACCTATACCGGATGAATATCCTTATCAAGCCAGCCCGGAGATCATCGACGCATTTACTTTTCCTCTTGCTGGTGGAATTTATGAAGCTGCATCTCCATATATTGCTGCTGCTTATGGCGATTATCGAATCATAAAAGAAATGGGAAACACTATGTTTAGCGGAACACCTTTTATAACCGTAGTCAACAAGGGAACCAGATTTCCAAATCAACTTCCTGATACAGAAGCCAAAAACTATCCACCCAACTCACAATACGAACCCGGTGATGCTTTTTTGAAAACAAGAACTTTTCAGGGACAGCCGACCAGTCTCGATTCCTTCTGGAATTCTTTTTCAAATAACATGTCTCAATGGGTTTCTTCCAATACCCCGTATGGTGAATTTTATTATGCCGATGGTGGATATGCCTCAGATCATTCTCCATATTTTAATTATGGCGGCGGAATCAGACTGTACGCAGCGGAAAAGGTTTCTGTTAGTGACGCAGTTGCGGGAACAGACAAGTTCGTCAAGATCATTCCCTCCGACTGGAATGTACAGAGGCAATCCTTTCAAAAACACAACTGGCACGGTGGAAATCCAAAAGCTGGTGTAGGAACCGAAGGAAGGCGATTTGGTTTCGGTGGTGCTGGTTCTGCCGAGGCACTAGGTGGAGAAGGTGAAGGCGTGTTCGATACATACTATGGCAAGTATATCGTTTATGACATCGAGGGAGGTGACACCGATGCCTAATAGCACAATATATGTGTATGATGAAAATACTGGAAAAATTAAGTACACAGTTGATCTAATGAGACAAACTCAGATTGATAAATTTGAAGAGAGTGGCGAGTCTTTTTACATAGGACCGGCAGGCGCAAAAATTTCAGGAACATTTGTCAAGAAAGACGCAAACACAGGAACTCCAATTGGTGTTAGTCCAGTACAGCATATGACATTTGTTAATATAAACAAGCATACAGTTGTTGCGAACGGAACAGATGAAGCCGTCATCTCTGGTCTGAGAAAGGGTATGTGTGTCGATATAAACCATGAACACACATATATCGTTGATGATGAAAGCGGAACCACTCTGGAACTGAGTTGTAATAATTTTTCATACATTCCTGAACATAACGAAATGAAAGTTTATTTGAAATCTTATGGGTGTTATGATTCTGTGTTAAAAATCAATTTTGTAGAGGAAGACTAACATGAAATTTCAAAAGGACAACAAAAAGGTTGCGCTTACAAAAGAGGTAAAGCAAGAAATAAAGAGGGAGAGAGAAGAAAGGGTTATTCAAGAAAAAAGAGAAGCCAAAGAACGAAAGCGTGTGGAAAAAGAATTTTGGTCACTCAAAGACGAATTTCAAAAAGTTACTGACAACTTGGCAGCAAGGCATATGGCATATCTTCCTGTGGATCTTCAGCTTGATATGCTCTGGCATGACATGGAAAGTGGAGCCATCAAGGTGGACAAACGGAAAGCAAATACATGGTATAGTCACATCAAGTCTGTGAAAGAGAATTATCCTCTTTCAGAAAATTGGAAAGAGGAAATTCGAGAAATCAATGAAGAAGTTCAAAAACTTATGGCAAATAACAAAATAGAAGTCGTATAAATACTATAGGAGCTATATTTCAAAATAGAGGTGTTTTAAATGGCAAGTAGAACCCAAAACTTCGTAGTAGATATTGGGACAGATTTTAGCGCAAATGTGTACGCATATGCGAATGGTTCTTCTACGTCAGCCTTAAACCTAACAGGATATACCTCAGCGAATGGTCAAATCAAGAGAAGTTATTACACGGACACTATTGCCGCAACGATTAATGTTGCCATTCAAGAAACGACCAATGGTATTGTTAATTTGTTTATCAATAGAGCAAACACCATCAATTTAGATCCTCAAAATTATGTGTATGATGTGATAATTCAAGACACCAATGGTCACAAGATAAGATTTGTCGAGGGGATCATCACAGCAACTCCGGGGATTTCAAGATAAATGGCAGTTCCTACAACACGCGCAACATTCAAAGACTATATCAAACGAAAGCTGGGTCATCCTGTCGTCGAGATCAATCTTGACGATGATCAGATGGAAGACCGGATTGATGATGCTCTTCGTTTCTGGCAAGAATACCACTTTGACGGAACAGAAGTTATTCTTGTTTCACATGAGGTTGATGCCGATGATATTTCAAATAAGTATCTTGACCTAACAGATGCTCAGAATGACTCGATCATCGGTATTAGTCGAATGCTCGCAACATCGGGTCAGACAACCAACATGTTCTCGGTTCGATACCAGATGGCATTCAATGACATTGCCACATACAGCACCCGTGGTGTTCGTGAGATGTCCAACTACTGGATGAGACTTTCTCACCTTAACATGGTTCAGGATTTGATTAGCGGAATGAGCAATCTTCGTTTCAATCGTATCACCAACAAGGTATATATTGATTGGGATTGGGAGAGTGATGTTTCGGCAGGAGATTACATCGTGCTTGAAACATACCAAAAGGTCGGCGACACCGCAGAACTTTGGGGTGATCCATTTCTCAAAGACTATGCGACAGCGTTAGTCAAAGAGCAATGGGGAATGAACCTTAGCAAGTTTGAGGGTGTTCAGCTTCCCGGTGGTGTGACGCTAAACGGAAGAGCCATCCTTGAAGATGCCCGTGCTGAGATCGAACGACTCAAAGAGCAAATGTCTCTCGCATACGAGCTTCCAGTTGATTTTTTAGTTGGATAAATCATGCCCACTAATCATTACATCAACCAACACTCAAGCTCACCCGAGCAAAATCTTATTCACGATCTGATCATAGAGAGTATTAAGTTCTATGGTATTGATGTGTATTGGCTTCCTCGAAAATCATCAAGTCAAGCCGATCAGATTTATGGTGAAGACACTCTTGAAAGTTTCAATGTGGCACACACGTTGGAGATGTATATCAAAAACGTCGAAGGTTTTGAAGGACAAGGAGATTTTCTCTCTAGGTTCGGTCTTGACATTCGTGATCAAATCACTTTCACCACATCCATTCGTAGGTTTGAGCAGCTAGGTTCTGGCTATGCTCGACCACGCGAAGGTGACTTGATCTACTTCCCACTTAACAAGAAGTTATTTGAGATTCAGTTTGTTGAGCATGAGAGTCTTTTCTATCAAGCCGGAACTCTTCCTGTCTATGACCTTCAGTGTGAACTCTTTGCCTACAACCAACAGGTCATCAACACAGGTGTCGATGAGATTGACCAGATCGCGGGAACAACAGGACCAAGAGGTCAGGCATTCACATCCAACGCTTTGGCAGAGGCAAGCACAACAGAGGACAACTTTGCCATCGAGAGTGAAGCTGATCAGGTTCTTGATTTTGATGAACGAAATCCATTTGGGAGTTTTTAAACCATGTTAGCCGAAACATTTTCACATGGACTAATCAAGGATTTTGTTGTTGCGTTTGGGACACTTTTCAATAACATCAAGATCAATCGTCGAGCAGCAAGTGGAGAGGATTCAGACACCATTGCCGTCCCTCTTTCTTATGCTCCACAGCAGAGGTATATCGAGAGAATCACTCAAGACCTGAATCTTGATCGTCCCGTTGGAATGTCACTTCCTCGCATGTCTTTTGAGTTGGTTTCATTGAACTATGCTGCCGAACGAAAACTTAACACCATGCAGCGGTACTATGGAAGAAGAACCGATTCTTCCAACACACAGATTTCGACCACATATGCTCCAGTTCCATATGACATCAACTTTCAGTTGAGTTGCTACATCGCAAACATCGAAGATGGAACACATATCATTGAACAGATTCTTCCATATTTTACTCCAGAGTTTACTGTTAGTTTGAAAAGTGTAACAGAACTCGGTGTGAACATGGACATTCCTTTGGTGTTAAACTCTGTCAATGTAGAGGATAACTTTGAAGCAGGGTTTGATGAAAGGCGTGTTATTATTTGGACGCTTGATTTCACTATGAAGGGTCATCTGTTTGGTCCGGTTTCCAACTCAGGTATCATCAACAAGATCAAGATCAATCTACACCCAACAACAAACACTTCAATCACAGACAACTATGAGCAGATTTATATCACACCGGGACAGTTCGCAAACGGATTGGCAACCAACGTTGCTGCGTTGAGTATTGATCCGACGCTGATTGAAGCAAATAGTGATTATGGTATTTCTCAACAAATCTTTAATGTCGGTCAAGATCCTAACACATACAAGTATTGGGACTTTAGGGAATCGACTCATAAACAAACAATCGCATTTGGTCCCGCTCAAGGAAACACTTCATTTGATGGGTGGGAAACATTTGAAGCAGGCAACTCCACAGCGAACGGAGATGTGTCTCTCTCCGAAGGCGACTCTTTCCTTCGGCACACAATGTTGAAAACAGCAGATGGACCAACAGGAAATGATTACCAAGAAAATGTTATGTTACAAATCTATGGGAATTCAACACCCGACCACATATTCGAGCAATTCTACGGAAAGAATTATCAAAATGTGACTGTTCGATTTAGAACAAGACAGACAAATGGAGATGGTGCCTCATTTAATTATGAAGGAAAGATGAGATGGTTGACGACTAACTCAGGGGAAACAGAGTGGAGTGTTGGCGCAACTGACAGAGAAAATAGATATGTTTTGGCAGATACTCCCAGCGGATTCTCCACAGGTAATTACGACAGTCTGTCCCAACAATATCAAACGATAAACTTCGATCTTGCCGGAATAGATGATTGGGATAATAGAATTATCACTGGTCTTCGATTTGACTTTTTAAGCGCCACGGATCAAAATGGACCCATGACAATCCATACGGATTTTGACTATATAAAAATATCAGCCAACACGGATTAAATACTATGAATGAAGATGAAGAACAGATGGAATTGATTCCGGCAGAAGAGACTGCCGTTGTTGAGAGACATGAACACCAAGATCAAGACTACGAATATGTCCGCAATAATCTACAGGACATAATTGAAACTGGAAGTGTTGCTCTTCAGGGTATCGTTGAACTTGCGGAAAGTTCTGATCACCCAAGAGCATATGAGGTTGTTGGTCAGATTATGAGGCAGCTTGCCGAAACCAACAAAGACCTGATCGAGCTTCAAAAGGACATGAAGAAGATCAAGAATGAAGAGTCTGCCAAGAAGGTCACGCAGAATGCCATCTTCATGGGATCGACTGCCGAACTCCAAAAGTTTCTTCGTGGTCAGGGACATGTTAGTCAAAAGATCAAGGATGTGAACAAGTCAAATGACTGAGGAAGCAACAGCGTATCTCGGCAATCCTAATCTCAAGCCTGCCGGAACGAAACACAACTTCTCGGAAGAGGAACTCGAACAGTACATCAAGTGTTCAGAAGATCCCGACTATTTTATTGAAAATTATATTAAAGTCGTCAGTGTTGACCTTGGTATCGTTCCATTCCATCTTTATGATTTCCAGAGGAGAATGGTCAACACCATTCACAACAATCGCTTCTCCATTTTCTGTACTCCACGTCAGGTCGGCAAATCGACCACTGTTGTTTCATACTTCTTATGGTATGTGTTATTCAATGAGGATGTGAACATTGCGATTCTTGCGAACAAAGGCTCTCTTGCTCGTGATATTCTTAGTCGTCTTCAACTAGCATACGAAAACCTGCCCAAGTTTCTACAACAGGGTGTGTTGATCTGGAACAAGGGTAATATCGAACTTGAGAACGGGTCAAAGATCATCGCAGCATCTACTTCCAGTTCTGCGATTCGTGGTGGAACATACAACATGATTCTTCTGGACGAGTTTGCGTTCGTTCCACCTAACATCGCAGACGAATTCATGGCATCCGTATATCCTACGATTTCTTCTGGTAAATCTACCAAGATTGTCGTCGTGTCTACACCTAATGGGTTGAACCATTTCTATAAAATGTGGGAAGATGCCAACGCAAAGAAGAATAATTATGTTCCGGTGAGTGTTCATTGGAAGGATGTTCCCGGCAGGGATGATGTGTGGAAAGAGGAAACCATCCGAAACATCGGTCCCGAAAGATGGGCACAGGAGTTTGAAGGTGAATTTGTTGGTGGAACTAACACACTCATCAATGCCAGCTATCTCAAAAATCTGGTATTCAAGAATCCAGTCGAAAAGAAGGGTGGTATTGACATCTATGAACAGCCCAAAGAAGATCATGTCTATGCGATCGGTGTTGACGTGTCTCGCGGGGAGAATCTTGACTATTCGGCATTCTCTGTTTTTGATGCCACTGAGTTTCCATACAAACATGTCGCAAAATATAGAAGCTCGTCTATTTCTCCATTGATGTATCCGAGCGTTATTGAATCGACTGCCAAACAATATAATGATGCCTATGTGCTGGTGGAGACAAATGGCATTGGTCAGCAAGTTGCCGATATTCTACACGGTGAAATGGAATACGAAAATCTGGTGTTGATCACATCAAAGGGTCGTGCCGGTCAGGTATTTGATGGTGGATTCGGAAAGGGATCAACACAACTTGGAATCACCATGTCCAAGAAGGTCAAACAGGTTGGGTGTTCCACGTTGAAGGATCTGATTGAAAATCAAAAGCTGATTACGAATGACTTTGATACCATATCAGAGATGAGTTCTTTTGTCTCAAAAGGTCAGTCCTATGAAGCAGATGTTGGTTGTCATGATGACCTTGTTATGTCTATGCTGCTATTCGCATGGCTAACATCACAGCCACACTTCAAAGACATAACAGACATGGATCTACGAAGGCGATTACTTGAAGAGAAAATGCAGGCATTGGAGGATGAGTTGTTACCCTTCGGGTTCATTGATAATGATGAGGAAAACAGCTTTAAAGACGGAGATGGGCAAGAATGGTTCTATGTTGATGGGCATTGAAAAACTCCTTTTTTATAAATATTGAAGACAAAGTTTATGGTTTGGTTTGAAATTATCATATTGCCATAGTCCTTACAAGGAGAAAAAACATGCCTTTTCAAGTTTCACCCGGAGTAAATGTATCTGAAGTTGACTTGACGACAGTCATCCCTGCCGTATCAACCAGCGTCGGCGCGTTTGCCGGAGAGTTTAAATGGGGTCCACTCCTCAAGTCCTTCCTTATGACTTCTGCGGACGATTTGGTCGAGATGTTTGGGGAACCCGACGAAAATATTACTGCCGACTTCACTGCGGCAGCCAACTTCCTTTCTTACACAAGTGCCTTGCGTGTTGTTCGTGCCGCAGCTAATGGTCTAAAGAATGCTGCCGACTTCGCTGGTGGCAGTGGCGCAGAACTTATTGAAAATGATGACTATTGGGACGGCATGGGTGAGATTGGAACATCTGCTAATACATTCTATGCCAAGTATGCTGGTGCCCGAGGAAATGAGATCATCGTAGAGGTTTGTGACCACTCCGCACATTTCGAGAATTGGGCTTCAAACTCATACTTCAGTGAAGCTCCAAACACAAGCTCTTATGCTTCTGATCGTGGTGCCACTAAGGACGAAGTTCACGTCATTGTTCTCAACGCCAGCAAGGATGGATTCACGGATACCGCGAATGACGTTCTTGAGATTTATCCATTTCTTTCAAAGGCTTCGGATGCGAAGGATGATTCAAACGAATCATCATACTTCAAGACTGTCATCAACGACAACTCCAATTACATTCGTGTCGGAACTACAACCAACATCAACTCCACATATGGTGTGGCAGTCTCCGATGGATATGAATACGGAAACGGTGCTTCACTAACATCTGTCCAACTTAGCGGTGGCACAGATGGAAGCCTACAGGTTGGGGACTTACAAGCAGCGTGGGACATTTTTGCGGATACAGAGCAAGAAGATGTTTCTCTTCTGATCACAGGTGCCGGTGGTGCAAGGCTGACTGAAAGCCAACAGAACACAGTCAAGGGTTATGTTGTGGATCTTGCGACAACTCGAAAGGACTGTGTTGCGTTCATTTCACCCGGAAAGGATGATGTTGTCAACGCTTCTTCTGAGTCTGTCAAGCTCGACAACCTAACAAACCGAGTGACTGGTTTCCGAAATAGTGATGTAAACAAGAACACTTCTTATGCGTTCATGGACACTGGATGGAAGTATCAGTTTGACCGATACACCAAGAAGTACCAGTGGGTTCCTCTGAACGGTGATGTTGCTGGTCTTGTTGCTCGCACGGATCAGGAACGTGACGCATGGTTCAGCCCCGCTGGCTACAACCGTGGTCAGATCAAGAACGTTACCAAACTTGCCTACAACCCATCAAAGACACATCGGGATTCACTGTACCTACAACAGTACAACCCCGTTGTTTCTTTCCCCGGTCAAGGTACGATTCTGTTTGGTGACAAGACAATGCAAACAAGACCAAGCGCGTTTGATCGAATCAACGTGCGGCGTCTCTTCATTGTTCTTGAGAAGGCAATCTCAACTGCCGCCAAGTTCTCACTCTTTGAGTTCAACGATGCGTTCACCCGAGCGATGTTCCGAAACATGGTCGAGCCATTCCTTCGGGACGTTAAGGGTCGGCGAGGTATCACGGACTTCATCGTAGTGTGCGATGAGACAAATAACCCCGGAAGTGTAATTGATAGAAACGAGTTCGTTGGTGATATTTACATTAAGCCAACACGCTCAATCAACTTCATTCAGCTTAACTTTGTTGCGGTTGCAACAGGCGTTGAATTCTCTGAAGTTGTTGGTAATTTCTAAGGTTATCCATATAAATAAAATAGGATTAACAAGGAGATAAATAATGCCTTTTTCAATTAACAATTTCAGAGCCCAACTTGTAGGACAGGGAGCCCGTCCCAATCTTTTTGAGGTTACGATTCCCTTCCCTACTGCGGTTCAAACGGGTGAAGCTGGTCAGAAGATGACGTTCATGTGTAAGGGAGCGCAGATTCCCGGTGTTGATATTGGTACGGTCACTGTTCCATACTTTGGTCGAGAGATCAAGCTGGCAGGAAACCGAACCTTTGCTGAGTGGACAACGACAGTCATCAACGATGAGGACTTCGCGGTTCATGGTGGCATCACCAACTGGATGAATGCCATCAACAGCCACGGTGAAAATGAACGTGTCATTACAGGAACCGATTATCAGGTTGATGCCGACGTTGTACACTACAAGAAGACAGGTGAAATCGCAAAGCAAATCACAATGATCAACTGCTTTCCAACATCAATCTCTGCGATTGAGCTTGGATGGGATCAGAATGATGCGCTTGAAGAGTTCACTGTCACATGGCAGTACGACTTCTGGCAGGCGAACGACGGCGTTCACGCTACTACATAAAATAACCTCTTTCTGGCAGGCATACATAGTATAAACAATCCTCCAGAAAGGCAGTGATAAATGGCAAAACGCAAAATCTTAGGCTTCACGATAGGGAAAGATGATGAAGAGAAGGTGCCTGAACAGAGGCTTCAGGCATTCTCTTTGCCCGAAAATCAAGATGCTGCCGTAGAACTTCAGGGACCAAACGTCACTGGTGGGGCATACGGCACATATCTTGACCTTGAAGGCACGGTCAAAAATGAGATCGAACTCATCACCCGTTATCGTGAAATGGCAATGAATCCAGAAGTGGAGATTGCCATTGATGATATTATCAACGAAGCCGTCATCACAGAACATGGTAAGTCTCCCGTTTCCATTTCGCTTGGCAACATCGACATTCCTGAAAAGGTCAAAGAGAAGATCATCGAAGAGTTTGATGAAATTCTCCGATTGCTTGCTTTCAACGAGTACGCATATGATATTTTCAAGAAGTGGTATGTTGATGGAAGACTATACTACCATACAATGATTGACACGAAGAATCCAAAGGAAGGAATCAAGGAACTTCGTGCCATTGATCCTCGTAAGATCAAGAAGGCGAGAGAAATTAAAAAGCCAAGGATGAATGGTCAACGGCTTGAATCTCTCCCTCAGAACATGACAGAATATTATATCTATTATCCCGGTGGCATCTCAAATCGTGTTGGTGGAATGGGTGGACCTAACAACCAAAAGGGAATCAAGATCACACGCGATTCCATCACACACATTCACTCAGGCATTCTTGATGCGGGCAATAAAATGATCCTTGGAAATCTACACAAGGCAATCAAGCCCATGAACCAACTCAAGATGCTTGAAGATGCGACGGTCATCTATCGTATTTCACGCGCTCCAGAAAGAAGAATTTTCTATGTTGATGTTGGGAATCTACCCAAGGTCAAGGCAGAGCAATATCTTTCCGGTATCATGTCCAAGTTTAAAAATAAATTGGTCTATGATACCGACACCGGGGATGTTCGAGATGATCGAAAGCATATGTCGATGCTGGAGGATTACTGGCTCCCACGGAGAGAAGGTGGTAGAGGTACAGAAATCACTACCCTCCCCGGTGGTACTAACTTGGGTGAAATTGAAGACATCATCTACTTCAAGAAGAAACTCTACAAAGCGTTAGGTGTCCCTGTTTCAAGGCTAGAGCCAGAGGGATCATTCAGTCTTGGTCGTGCCACCGAGATCACCCGTGATGAGGTCAAGTTTGGTAAGTTTGTCAATCGACTGCGTTATCGGTTTACCAGTCTGTTTGATGACCTTCTTGAGAAGCAACTCACTCTCAAGGGAATTGTGTCAAAGGAAGACTGGAATGTCATCAAGACACTAATTGAGTATAGATTCCGTGAGGATTCTCATTTCGCAGAACTCAAGGGTATTGAGATCATGCGTGAACGAATGGAGATCACACAGACCATTGATGAGTATGTTGGAAAGTATTATTCCAAGAGTTGGGTAAGACAAAACGTCTTGAACCAGACAGAGGAAGAAATGCGATTGATGGACAAAGAGATGGCAAATGAAATTGATGAGGGAGATGTTGACCCCTTTGAAGATGAAACACGCCAGCTTGATCGACAGCGTGCTGGTGTTGGTCCCGTTCCAAACAATGAACCAGAACCAGAACAAAACCAAGAAAACGTTTCTACATTCAAGCGTGTCAAGGCAATTCGTTCACGACAAACACAACTTGCCGAAGATATTGAATAGTATAAATAATAGACAACGTTCAAGGAGAATACATCATGAAGGATATAATTCGTAGCTCAATAGAAGATGCCATTGACGAGAACCCAAATGGTTTTGCTGAGAAGATCAATGACGTTCTTGGCGCAAAGTTAGCAGATGCGTTACAAACAAAGAAGATGGAGATTTCAAATAACTGGCTTAATGACATTGAGCCTCCATCTCAAGACGAAGAGGAAGAAGACGAATGAAGCTAATCTCCGAAATGGTTGATGACGAACAGATTGAGTTCATCACCGAAGAAAAGAATGGCGAGAAGAGCCACTTCATCAAAGGCGTTTTCATGCAAGCCGAGCAGAAGAATCGGAATGGTAGAATCTACCCAAAGAGAACTCTCGGTGAACAGGTCAACAAGTATGTTACAAACTATGTTGATCAGAATCGTGCCTTTGGTGAACTAGGTCATCCCGATGGTCCTGTTGTCAATCTTGAGAGAGTCTCTCATATGATCAAGGAACTTCGTGAGGATGGAAATAATTGGATCGGCAAAGCAAAGATTATGGACACACCTTATGGTAAGATCGTCAAGAATCTGATTGACGAAGGTGCCAAGCTGGGTGTGTCTTCAAGAGGTATGGGTTCGTTGAAGAGTGTTAATGGAACCAACATTGTTCAGGATGACTTTTATCTTGCTACTGCTGCCGATATTGTTGCAGATCCATCTGCCCCAGAGGCATTCGTTGAGGGTGTCATGGAAGGAAGAGAGTGGGTTTGGGATAACGGCGTGATTAGAGAACAAGAAATTGCAAGAATGAAACAAAGGCTACAACAAACTAACAGGAAAAAACTGGAAGAAGCCAAGTTAAATCTATTCAAATCCTTTTTGTCAAAATTATAGGATTTATAAATAACATAGAATAAACTGTGGAATTTTCCATTCTTTTTAAGGAGATGGACATAATGGCAACCGAAGAAAACATTGTAGACGACACTCTGCTTGACGAGGAGATCGACCAACTCGCGAATGAAATCGCAATGGAGTTGGAAGCCGAGCTTTCAGAAAATCAAACAGAGTCACCTAACAAACCGGGTGGTGGTGGAACAGGTGAAGCTCCCGAGAGTGGAGAAGTCAAGGCTGTTGCACAACCCAAGGGTAACAAGCTGTCGAAGAAGAAGGTCAAGGCTGAAGTCAAGACCAAGGGACAGGGTGATGATCCTTCAGAAGTTGAAGTGTTTGAGGACGAGGACCTTGAGGATCTTGAGGATCTTGATATTCCTGTCAGCAAACAAGAGATGCTTCGATCAATCTTTGAGACACTCAAGACACTGGACAAGGATTCCCTTGCTGGTAACTATGAGAAGCTCATGGCAGCGATGCTTGATGAAGGTACATTCGAGGACGACGACGAGGATCTTGTTGCTCCAGTCATCGAGCGAACACCGTTTACCACAGAAGACATTGATATTACAGAAGACCTGAATGCTATCTTCGGAGAGAACGATCTTTCTGAAGAGTTCAAGACACAGGTCACGACTATCTTTGAGGCTGCTGTTGTTTCAAAGATTAACGATGAGATCGAGCTTATCGAGCAAGAGTTTAGTGCCAAGCTGGAGGCGTCCGTTGAGGAGATTGCCGGTTCACTTACCGAGCAGATTGATTCATATCTGGACTATGCCGTTGACCAGTGGATGAGCGACAACGAACTTGCCGTTGAGCGTGGCATCAAGACAGAGGTAACAGAAGAGTTCATTGGTGGACTCAAGCAACTCTTTGTGGAACATTATGTTGATATTCCAGAAGAGAGAGTTGATGTTGTTGACAGTCTTGCCGACCGAGTTGAAGAGCTTGAGAACAGTCTTAATGAGTCCATTGAGGCTAACATTGAGCTAAACTCAATCGTTGAATCTTTTCAGAGAGACGAGCTTGTTGATGCGGCAACTGCCGACTTGACAAACATGGAAGCCGAAAAGCTCCGAAGTCTTTCTGAGGGTGTTGATTTTGAGGATGTTGATCAATATCAAGAAGCCTTAGAGACACTTCGGGAGAGCTACTTCCCCCGAGCGTCAAAGGGTGGTGCCATTGATCTGAATGAGGAGGCTGAGATTTCCGAAGAGGGAATTTTTGAAGAGGCTCCAACAGATCCTGTCATGGCAAGTGTTATTAACGTGCTTGGAAGAACTGTAAAACAGTAGAAAATCAAAGAATTATAAATAGAAGTTAGGATACTGTTGAATAACAGAACTAATTCAACAAACTTTTCAAGGAGAACGAAACATGTTGAATGAAGAACTAGTAAATAAGTGGCAACCCGTTCTTGAGCATGAGGATCTTCCTCAGATCAAGGATCACTATCGTAAGGTAGTCACTGCTCACATGCTTGAGCAGCAGATGGATTCTCTTCGCGAGCAAGCGGCGGTGCAGGGTGCTGGATCTACCAGTCTCCTTGGAGAGTCAAGCGTACCAACAACGATTGCTGGTGATGGTGGCATCACCTCCGGTAACGTACAGAACTTTGATCCAGTCCTCATCAGTCTGGTTCGACGAACTGCGCCAAACCTGATCGCGTTTGACATCATGGGTGTTCAGCCAATGAGTGGACCAACAGGTCTGATCTTTGCGCTGCGACCCACATACTCTAACGACCAGTATGGCAACAACCTTGGTGCCAATGCGTTCTATGGCGAAGCAAACACTGGCTTCTCTGCTGGTAAGGGTGGCAACCTCCCTGCGTGGGCATCTGCTGGTAATCCTTCTGGTGCCAACGCTGCGAACATGATGTTCAACGCTGTTTCATCTGAGTTAATTGCCGATCGCGGTGGTGCTGCTACGGAGACTGCTGAACAGTGGGGCACTACAGCAAGCAATCATATTCCCCAAATGTCCTTCCAGATTGACAAGTCTTCAGTCACAGCCGTTTCTCGCGCGCTGAAGGCTGAATACTCAGTCGAGCTTGCTCAGGATCTGAAGGCAATTCATGGTCTTGATGCTGAGACGGAGCTTGCCAACATCCTCACAACCGAGATCAACGCTGAGATCAACCGTGAGATCGTTCGCAAGGTTTACTTCGGATGTACAGGCGTTTCTGCGGTCGATGGTCGCGGTGTTGCGAATGTCGGTGGTGGTCAGGCTCCCGGTGTTCTCGACGGTCGATGGCTTGTTGAGCGATTCAAGGCTCTTGTCTACAAGATTGAGACAGAAGCCAACGCGATTGCCAAGAACACTCGACGTGGCAAGGGTAACTTCATCATCTGTTCCTCAGATGTTGCGTCTGCTCTTGCGACTGCCGATGTGCTTGATCCAACCGCTGCGCTCACAGTGGATGACACTGGTTCAACCTTCGCGGGTACAATTGGTTCAGGAATGAAGGTCTACATTGATCCTTACTCCTACACAGGCGATGACTTCATTGTTGTCGGCTACAAGGGAACCAGCCCATACGACGCGGGTATGTTCTACTGCCCATACGTCCCACTCCAGATGGTTCGTGCCATTGGCGAGGATAACTTCCAACCCAAGATCGGATTCAAGACCCGATACGCGGTTGGTGTTAACCCCTTCGCGACTGACACAGGTGCGGGTGGATTCTCACTTGACACCAACAACCGATACTACAGAGGCTTCGCTGTCAACTACCTCAACGGTGTGACTGCCTAGTATAAGCTAAAGTAGTAGCATGACAAAATCGGGGAGTGTCCTTCGGGATGCTCCCCGATTTGTTTTTGTGGTTTCCTAAATATATCAAGGAGGAGACTCATGGCAAAAATATTCGAGAATCAACCCACGAACATCAACTACCTTTCCCCTGTTGGATTCAGGTTCAATGTTGAATACCTTCCCAACACCAACTGGTTCATCACGTCGGTCAATCTTCCCGGCGTTTCTTTGGGTGAGGCAGTTCAATCGACACCACTCATGCCGACATATGTTCCGGGCAATGATATTACATTTGATCCCCTGACTGTGACATTTCTTGTGGATGAGGATCTACAGAACTGGCGAGAGTTATTTGATTGGATGATCGGTATTGGTTTCCCAAATGACTATGATGAATATAAGGCACAGAAGGCATTACAAATATATTCAGATGCTTCACTCAGTATATTGAACTCCAATATGAATGTGAACTATGTGATCAAGTTTGAAGACCTTCATCCTACGAGTCTCTCTGAAATCCAGTTCGATTCTGGTTCAAGTGACATTGAACCACCGACTGCGACAATCACCTTTCGCTATCTTCGCTATTCCTACGAAAAAATTTAAGTGACCCCTTGACAAATCCTCACGGGGGCTTATAATATAGGGCAGATCCAGAAGTGTTTCTGGGTTTTCGTTTTGAATAACAGCGGAGATTTTATTTAACTATGAACCATCTTATTGAAATGACCGACATTAATGAAATCTACAACATGTGGAGTGAGGACTGTAAGGTTGATGATGTTGCTCTGGATGAGGAGAGTCTGAAGATCCCTATTTTACACTCTAAATATGTACGACTGTTGACCGAAGAACGTCGGCAGCTACAGAAGATGCGAGAAACACACAAGATCCTGCATCGTGACAAGGTGGACTACTATAGTGGACGCATGAGTCAAGAGGATCTTGATGAACGAGGATGGGAACCGTTGGATGTTCGCATTCTCAAGTCGGATGTTCCGAAGTATGTGGATGGAGATGCTATCGTGGTCAAACACCTGATGCAGATTGCCGATCAGAACGAGAAGGTTCAGCTTCTTGTTTCCATCGTTGACAATATCAAGTGGCGATCCCAGCACATCAAGAACGCGATCGAGTGGCGCAAGTTCTTGGGTGGTGCCAACTGATATGGAATCGGTGGTTGTCAGCAAAAGAGACGACGTGTATCTATGGGTCAGTTCTGAACCACATGTCATTCGTGAGTTGACAGATTACTTCTCATTCAAAGTTCCTGAAGCCAAGTTTATGCCTGCCTACAAGATGGGTGCTTGGGATGGATATGTGAGACTTTTCAACTACAAAGACCACACGATCTATGTTGGACTCATTGATCACATTCGCCGCTTCTGTAGAGAACGTGGGTATGTACTGACCTATGAAGGAGACGCAGACGAAAACTTTTCGATGAACGAAGCCGAAGAGTTTGTTTCTACATTGGGTCTTCCGTTCAAGCCGAGAGACTACCAATTGAAAGGTTTTGTATCGGCTATTTGCAAGCGAAGAATGCTGTTGTTGTCACCAACAGGTTCGGGCAAGAGTCTGATCATCTATCTTATGATTCGGTGGTATATGGAAAAGCATGATCAAAAGCACCTGATCATTGTTCCCTCTACATCACTCGTTGCTCAGATGAAAAAGGACTTTGCCGACTATGGGTTTGATGCCGATGAACACATTCATGAGATCATGGCTGGTCGATCCAAAGAGACGGACAAGCCAATCATCATTTCAACATGGCAGTCACTATACAAAATGCCAAAGGCATTCTTTGGACAGTTCGGCACGGTGATCGTAGACGAGTGTCATGGTGTCAAAGCAAAGTCGTTGACCAACATCATGACCAAGATGACCAGCACACCATACCGATTCGGAACCACAGGCACACTCGATGGTATGCTCACAAACAAGCTCGTAATCGAGGGTCTGTTGGGCAGTGTCTATAAGGTAACACAGACCAAGGATCTGATTGAGGAGAAGGTGCTGGCTGACTTCATGGTCAAGGCAATCGTACTGAAGCACCAAGAGAGAGTGCCGTCTGACCTGAAGTATCAGGAAGAGATCGACTATTTGGTGTCGAACGAATCACGCAACAAGTTCATCAAGAATCTGGTGTTGAGTCTCAAGGGAAATACACTTGTGCTGTTCAACTATGTCGAGAAGCATGGTGTTCCTTTGTTCCGCATGATCAAGGATGCGAAGGAAGAGGAAAGAAAGTGCTTTTTTGTCTATGGAGCAACAGATTTGGACACACGGGAGAACGTTCGGTCCACAGTAGAAAATGAAGAAAACGCTATTATTATTGCGTCGTCTGGTGTATACTCACAGGGTATCAACATCAAGCGACTACACAACGTGGTGTTCACGCATCCGGGCAAGTCTCGGATCAGGACACTACAAAGCATTGGTCGTACACTACGACGAGTGAATGATGAGGAGGCAACATTATATGATGTAGTTGATGATTTGAGCAATGGTAGAAAGACCAAGAACTTCTCTCTAAAACATTATCAAGAACGCTATTCAATATACAAGTCAGAGAAGTTCAAGGTCAAAACATATAATGTCGAACTATGAAAGAGGTGAGAATGGAGAAGAAGAAAAGACCGGACCACTATGTGGACAACAAGCAGTTTCTTGAACACATGATCGCATATCGCGAGAGTGTGACCGCTGCCGAAGAGAGTGGTGATCCTGAACCACAGATACCCGATGAGATTGGAACCATCTTCTGGAAGATTGCCAATCATCTATCGTATAAGTCGAACTTCATCAACTATGCGTTTCGTGATGATATGATTGCCGATGGTATTGAGAACTGCATTCAGTATATCAGAAACTTTGATCCAGAGAAATCAAAGAATCCATTTTCCTACTTCACACAGATTATCTACTATGCCTTTCTTCGTCGTATTCAGAAGGAGAAGAAGCAACTCTATGTGAGATACAAGTCACTGGAAAATGATAACATCATGGAGAGCATCGGAACATCGGATGATGACCTGAACTCCATGACCAGTCTTGGCTTTGGAAAGCTATATGACAATATGAATGATTTCATTCAGTCATACGAAGAGTCCATCGAGAAGAAGAAGGCAATCAAATCAAAAAGCAATAGTTCTGCGAGAAACAAGAAAAAGAAGAAGCCTGCTACCAACAGCAACAATATTCTACAATTTGCGTCAAATTTGACTGAGGAAGAAAAACTCTAAGTGAAAGTTCCATTTCTTATAAATACCTACATGGGTAACTATGGTGGTATCATAAGAAAGGAGACGTTATGTCGCAGAAGAAACTATCTTGGAAGCAAATTTCTGGAAGAAATCGCAAAGAGGCTATAGCTAAAGGTGAGAAGTGGTATGAGAGCACTACTCCTTGTAAGAAGTGTGGTAGCACAACAAAGTATGTTAGCGGGTATAAGTGTAAGCCGTGTAGCATCGAACAGGGGTTGGCTAAGTTGGCAGACCCAGAGTTGATGGCACCATATAGAACACAAGAAAAAGTAAATGCTAAACAAAGGAGATGGCGAGCAGAAAACTATGAGAAGTTTCAAGATCAATGGTTGAGAAGAGACAAAGCCTCTAATGCTGCGAAGTCCGCTGCTTACAGAGCAAAAAAGTTGGAACAAACTCCAGATGATGTAGACTATGATGCTATTCAGGCTATCTACCAAAGGTGTCGGGAGCTTAGTGAAGAAACTGGCATACCACACCATGTAGATCATATCCATCCAATTTCAAAGGGTGGATTACATCATCAAGACAATCTACAAATATTAACTGCCCATGATAATTGGGTAAAGGGTAGTAAAATGCCCGAAAAAGAAGAGGATTAAAAAAACTATGAAAATTGCTCTTTGTACAGACACTCACGCAGGGGTAAGAGGGGATAGTGACACTTTTGCGAATTATCAGTATAAATTCTGGTATGACGTTTTTATCCCTTATTTGAAGGCGAATAACATCAACAATATCATACACTTAGGAGACATCACAGATCGTCGAAAGTGGATAAATTACAAAACGTTATTTTCGTTCCGTGAACTGATCCATGATCTGTCCCACGATTTTGATTTGAAGGTGATTATTGGGAATCATGACACATTCTACAAGAACACCAACGGCATCAACTCTATGGATTGTCTTTTTTCTACCTATGATCAAGAAGATCCTTTCCAATGGTATAGTCAGCCGACCGAGGTATTCTATCGTGATGTGGAGCATCCACTCTTGTTCGTTCCGTGGATCAACGAATCCAATCATGACCAGACGATGGAGATGATTGAAAAGACTTCTGCCAAGATTTGTCTTGGTCATTTGAACCTTGCTGGGTTTGAAATGGCAAGGGGTCATATGAATACAGACGGAATGGATCGTAAGGTGTTCCGCAAGTTTGATATGACACTGAGTGGTCATTTTCACACGCGGTCACATAAGGATAATGTCTGGTATCTTGGTTCGCCATTTGAGCAGACGTGGATCGACTATGGAGAGGATCGTGGGTTTCATATTCTTGATACTGAGACGCATGAACTTGAGTTCGTGCCCAATCCACACAAAATGTTCCATAAGATCGCGTATGATGGATCAACAGATGTGGATGTTTCACAGTATGAGAACAAGGCAGTGAAACTGATCATCAATAGTATCGACGATCAATATGAATATACCAAATTCGTTCATGAGTTGGAATCTGCGAATCCTTGGCATCTACAGATCATCGACAACACCGACGAGTCGGATACGGATGATGTGGAGGTGGAGCACATAGAGTCGAAGTCCACGATACAAGTTTTGAATGAGTATGTGGATCAGACAAAGTATGATAACAAAGACGAGGTGAAGAACCTCATGCGTGATCTATTCAACGCAGCTATTTCATCATAGGAGTGACATGTGATTGTATTCAAAACTCTTCGATATAAAAACTTCCTTTCCACAGGAAACAACTTCACAGAGTATGACCTTAATACAAATAACAACACGCTGATCATCGGCAAGAATGGTTCTGGCAAAAGCACATTGTTGGACGCGATGTGCTTTGCTCTTTTTGGAAAAGCCTATCGTAACATCAACAAGCCGTCTCTCGTCAACTCCATCAATCAGAAGGATTGTATGGTCGAGTTGGATTTCCATATCGGAAAGAAGGAATACAAGATCCGTCGTGGTCTAAAGCCTAACGTGTTTGATATTGAAGTGGATGGTAAGTCGCTCGATAAGAATGCGTCTGCCAAGGATTTTCAAGCAAACCTAGAAAATACTATTCTGAAGATGAACTACAAGTCGTTTTGTTCTGTTGTCATTCTAGGTTCACGTTATGACTCGTTCATGAACATGACTCCAGCCGATCGCCGCAAGGTTGTCGAAGATGTGTTGGACATTGAAATCTTTTCCGATATGAACGTCGTCCTGAAGGAGAGATTGTCTCAACTGAAGGATGAGATTCGTGAAAACGATTCGCAGATCATGTTGTCCGAGGAGAAGATCAATCTTCAACAGGACAACATCGAGGCTTCTGTTGCGGAACGTGAAGCACAGATCGCAAAGAAACACGAGAAGATCACCGAGATTCGGAGTGAAGTGGATGAGGATGCGAATGCTCTCGTTCAAGAACGTCTGAATCTGACCGCGTTGAAGGATGATGTGGAAGAAAAGAAGCCTGCGTTGATGGACAGGAAGAAGCAGACAGAGAATGTCTTTCGCGATTTGAATAAAAGACGGACCACTGTCGAGAAGGAAAAGAAGTTCTATATGGACAACGATTCTTGCCCGACATGCCAGCAGACCATTGACGATCTATTTCGCAACAACAAGCTCACTTCAAGCACCAAGATTGCGAATGAGATTGATATTGCGGTTCAGCAGTTGGATGATACCATAACCACCATTACAAGACAGATGGAGGGTATTTCCAAGGTAGAGCAGGCAATCACCGATCTTGAAAAAACAATCTCGGCAAGGCAGAATCGAATCCGAATCAAGTCTGATCAGGTCAAGACTCTACATGATGAGATTGCCGAGCTTCAGGAAATGAATCAGTCTCCCGATGACAATCGAGAGCAGGTTCTGAAGGAGCTACAGAATGACCTATTGATGATGAACGAGAAGAGTGGTGAACTGGCAGCAAAGAAGAAGACGCACGACATTGCCTATGACATGCTGAAGGACTCTGGTATCAAAGCCAAGATCATTGAGAACTATCTTCCAATCATCAACGCACAGATCAATCAGCATCTACAGGATCTTGATTTCTATGTCAAGTTTGAGTTGGATGAGACGTTCACTGAAACCATCAAGTCACGCCATCTCGACGAGTTTACCTATGCGTCTTTCAGTGAGGGTGAAAAGGCAAGGATCGACCTTGCTCTATTGTTCACATGGAGAAAGATCGCAGAACTCAAGAACAGCGTCAGCACCAATCTTCTGATTCTGGACGAGGTGTTCGATGGATCACTTGATGCCATTGGCGCAGACGAGGTGATGGCAAAGCTATTGTTCAAGCAGTCAGAACACTTCAATGGTGAGGTTCGTGACAACCCGAACAACAATGTGTTCGTCATCTCTCACAAGGTGGATCTTGTGGATAAGTTTGAGAACACCATCAAGTTTGAGAAGGTTCGTGGTTTTTCACGCAAATCTGCGTGACCTATATAAAGCAGCTTGATTAGACAAACCACTGTCTACTCAACAAATAAGCCTCACATTGAGACACGTTTGTTTTGGTAATGTCAAGAGTCCGTGGACAGAAGTCAAGGTGGCAGAAGTCGCGACGGACGTTTTGGAGTTTATTATGAGTTATTTGAATGCTGACATTCCTGTATTCGAGGCATATGTTCGCAACGAGTTTCTGTATGACATGAAGAAGGGACATGGCGAGTTCACACCCGTTGCTGTTTTTGGTGTGTGTTCCCGAGCAGGGTGGGCAACCAGTTTTCATGTGATGACAGAACGTGGCGCGCAGGTAGGAAGACTGCCTGTTCATGCGCTCGCATGGAACACCGATGCTCCACCCATGCCACTCGAAACGCTACAGTTGTGGGACTCTTTCTCTGATGACATTTCTGTTCATGAGTATAGTCTACTTGCGCGCAAGAGGTGTCGAGTGCTATTAAAAGATTCAGAGGTTCACAATGCCACTTACCTATTTACGTTTGATTGGACGGGTAGCTGCCACGCTGACGGTGTTGGTGATTTGGGCTGGAAGTGTGGTCATTTTCTCCGTCTTGATTGCGGCAATTATGCTATTCAACCCAATAATAGGATTTTGTGGTACGACCCTGCTTTCGTTGCACAACCGTATCAACAAAATGATAAACCCGACTATTTGATTAATACGCATGAGTGGATTTGCGAAATGACCGAATCCAAGTATGTGACTACAGAAAACTCTGATAAGATGTTCTACGAGGTGAAGGAAAACGATGAGTCTGAATGAATATAAGATCGGTGTGATTGGTGTGGGGTTTGTCGGAAGTGCTGTATGTAAGGGATTTTCGTCTGACACTAAGCGACCAACTGAGGTATACAAGTGTGACCCAAAAAAGCTGGGGTCTGAGTCTATTCCAATTTCTGATATGGCAAGGTTCGTGGATGTCATGTTTCTATGCCTTCCCACACCCACAGAGAAAGATGGCTATGACATGGAACCGTCTTTTCTGAGAAATGCCTTGAGCGAGATTGCCGAGACGAGGTATGATGGTCTTGTTGTCATCAAAAGCACCGTGACACCAAAGCATCTTCGCAAGATGTGTGATGACCATTCAAACCTTCGCATCGTCTACAATCCCGAGTTTCTGACAGAACGAACCGCAGAGCAGGACTTTCAGAATCCGTTCTTTCAGATCATTGGTGGTGACAGCATGGAAGATTGTGAAGAGCTTGAGAAAATCTACCAGTATCATAGCAATGTCAAGAAGTCTCCTGTTTATGCGGTTGACCTTGAGACTGCCAGCCTGATCAAGTATGTGTTGAATACCTACTATGCGACAAAGGTGATGTTCATGAACGAGATGTATCAACTTCATCAAGAGTCAGGCGCATCTACCACATGGGATGAGTTCAGAAAGATTCTTGACACAGACCCGAGAATGGGTCCATCGCATTTGATGGTTCCCGGTCCAGACGGAGAGTTTGGTTTCGGTGGAAACTGCTTTCCCAAGGACACAAAGGCATTGCTACACTATGCGGACGAGATTGGTGTCAGTCTGGGTATTCTCGCTAGAGCCGTATTCAAGAATCAGAGGATTCGCGGATTATAGA
>CENS01015162.1_pt1 | contig 79855 bp, 68 predicted proteins | sample 530201 | NCBI WGS metagenome assembly CENS01 (sample SAMEA2619747, study PRJEB7988) | marine metagenome | biome: marine biome (ENVO:00000447); feature: surface water layer (ENVO:00002042); material: "saline water (ENVO:00002010), including plankton (ENVO:xxxxxxxx)" | depth 5 m | reverse complement strand
ATACTCAGAGATGGTATCCGGCCCATAATTCCACACAATGTAGTCTACTGTGTAGTAAGCCTCATCTCCGATACAACCAACCTCAAACGAGACGTTGTCTATCACCCCATCCGTGTAGTCTGACTGCATAGTGCAGGGGCCAACAACTACCCAGTTGTCTTCCCAATTGCTGTCTTCGTACAAACCGCAGCAGGGAGGGGTGATACCCCCACCTAGGCTTCCAACTTCTGCCCACCCATCTTCGTCAGCGTACATAGTTGGACCGTAGCTTATCTGCCAAATCACAGCTTGTATGCTCAAGTCCTGATCGAGCCAAAAATCAAATGCATTAGGCAGGTTAGAGAATAGACCAGTACCTGCACTTTGGTAAAAGTCATCAAGTGGGAATGTGATTGTATCCCCAGTATAGTATGGGGGATCAACATTATAGTCAGCCCACACATCTAAGTTGGTCCAATTGCCTACAGACTCCGTGGTTGTGGCAGAGTATATCCAACCCGGATGATTGTTGTCGTCGGGTATTGAAAGACCCCAAGGAAAGTCCCATCCTTGATTCATCGCATTACACTCAGCGTCTAACGCTTGGAACCCAAACTGCACTTCCGCTATGCCAGTAGGACCAGCTGTACCGCCACAGTTTGTTGTATTATTGAAGGCCACAGTTATGGTAGCCGCGTTAGGATCAAAGTCAAGGATCTCCAGGTCGCACTGCGCAGCAGTTGCAAAACCAGAACATAAGATCAGGAGTAGCAGATATCTTTTCACGAGACGAAGATAAGCGTATATTTGTGATTAATAGTTAAATAAGTATACCGAATATGAAACTACATGTTATGAGATTTAGTTCTCAAAAGGACAGCACATTGGGACTGTTGTTTGATGAGAGCGACGGGAAAAGAGAGTTCCTATGTTACACGCTAGAGGATGAGCACAGAGAAAACAAAGTCATGCACGAAACTCGTATCCCAGCTGGGACATATGAGATTACTCTTAGAACTGTTGGTGGGTATCATGGTCGTTACTCTAAGAGATTTCCTAAGATTCATGAGGGCATGCTTTGGGTTCGTGATGTTCCTAATTTTGAGTACATTCTTATCCATTGTGGGAATGACGATGATGACACTAGCGGGTGCCTACTCTTGGGTGACACGCAAACCCAAAACAACGTATCGGACGGGTTTGTAGGAGCATCTACTCAAGCATACAAGAGAGTATACCCACCCATTGCCAAAGCACTTAAGGAGGGGGAATGCGTAGAAATTACCTACAGCGACTTTGACTCTGTATAAAGTTTCTTTATATTTGCTACAAACCAAGCAAATATGGGAAACAAAATCAGATTCCGACCTGCGCGTGACTGGGTCATCTTTGCAAGCCCCCGCATTGAAAAAACAGACGCAGGTATCCAACTCTTAGGTGACGCCCAAAAGGCCATGAGCAGCAACATTGTTGAGGTTCTGGCTTGCGGACCTACCTGTGAGACGGTAAAAGTAGGTGATGTCGTACTGGTACACCCCGAGTCTTCCGCACTAATCATACATGTGGGCGACGAGGAGTACGCTTGTGTCAACGAGTTCCAAATCGTGGGAGTGATCCCGAAACTGGTGTGACGTATGGACGGGACAGTAACAATCCCGTTGAAAGACTTTGACGAGTTACGCAACTCGACAGAAGAAACACAGGAATTAAGACAGAAACTATCTCGAGCCGCTAAGGAAATCGAGGTGTTTCTGTCTTTTCTGTGTACTCGTGAGAACATACAAGTATATGTGGACGAGTTCAACAACCAATCCAGCCGCGCTACAATACTGATTGTCGACGGCAAAGCAAAAGTACAGATAAATGAAAACGCTTAAGATACAAGTAGACACCACGCTCAAGTATCTGCAGGTGTTCAATGGAATACTTGAACTTACAGATAAAGAGCTGCTAGTTCTCTCCAAGTTCATAGATCTCTCAGACACAGTCAACCTCTGCTCTACAGAAAACAAAAAGGTGGTCGCAGACAGCCTGGGAATAAAGGACTACAACACACTTAACAACTACGTTAAGAAGCTGAAAGACAAGGGAGCTATCAAGAAAACAAAGGACGGGTACAAACTGTCCCCAATATTAAAACCGCAGAATAAAGTGAATCTGCAAATACTATACGGCAATGGCTAAGTTATCGATACGACAAATGCTGATAAACTTCAAAGACGAGGTATTACAATATGCAAGAATGGGAGCACCGCATGTATCAGAAGAAGCATATGAAAATAGATTAGCAGAATGTGGGGCGTGCCCACACCTAGAAGAATATAGATGTGGGATGTGTGGCTGCGTAGTAGAAGAAAAAGCTAAATGGGCTACTGCTGAATGTCCCGATAACCGCTGGGACGATGAAGGAGAAGATAGTGATACAGCAGCTAGCGAGTGAACACAACCTCCCACTACAAAAAGTAGAGGAGGCGGTTTACTTCCAGTTCAAATACGTAGCCGATGTGATCAGAACAGGAAAGTTTGAGTCAATTAGACTCCCATTCCTGGGCAAATTCCACGTAAACGAGCGACGATTAAGATATCTCAATGAAAGATTTGATAGAAGTTGACGGTAACAAGGTGATGCCCTCACCATATGCACTAACTATCCCAGAGTTTAGTAAGCTCAAGATAGAAGAGCTGTCCGCTGTCTACTTCTTTGTAGACCACCGCTCCCCATACAGCGTATATGAAGAGGAGGATCGGTGGAATCACATCAAAGAGTTATTGAAAGTAGCAGCAAACCCAAAGGTTAGCGCTGCGATGGACAAATACAGAGAGCTATCAGAGTCATCTGCAGTCAAACTCTTAAAAGCAGCACGTGAATCCGTTACAAAGTTGGAGAAATACTTCAAAGACGTGGATCTAACCATGATGGATGACAACGGGAAGCCCATATTTCACGCCAAAGACCTAATATCTAACCTAGCCAACATGGGTAAGGTAATTAATGGCCTAGAAGAACTGGAAGAACTGGTCAAAAAGCAACAGCAAAAGGACAATCCTAACCGTGGTGGGGTAGTGACCAACAAATACTCACAGTAATGTTCAAGAATACAGAGAGGTTTTCCCCTGCAGCCGCTGCATTCTTAGCCCAAGGCTACTATACAGACGCACTTGCAGGGACAAAAGAGTATTACGACTTCTGGGATAGAGAACGCAACAGATGTTTGTACGGATTCGAGCTTGATGGTGTACGGATCACGGGATATCACTATTTCTATCTCAACTATTGCCCAATTGACCGTGCAATTGATGAGGTTCTCCCAGACGGGACGGTTCAAGCCCGCAGAGAGCGGACATTTCCCGCATTCTACGACGGAGACTACGAATACTACCACGCAGTAGACCAATGCCGCAAGGAAAACAAGCATATGTCTGTGCTAAAAGCCAGACGTAAGGGATATTCCTACAAAGCGGGGTCAATGCTGGCCCGAAACTACTTTCACATCCGCAACTCCAAGAACTTCGTGTTTGCAGAGCAAAAAGAATACCTAACTGGGGACGGATTGCTTAGTAAAACCTGGGACTTTATCTCATTCGTAGACGATAACACAGCATGGACACAGCCTCGCCTGATCGACAAGGAGATGCACAAACAGGCTGGGTACAAGAAACGCGTTAATGGAACTGACGTAGCACTGGGCATGAAGTCCCAGATCATTGGGGTATCACTCAAAGACAATCCCCACAAAGTACGTGGTAAGGCGGGGGAACTTATCTTCTTTGAGGAGGCAGGCTCGTTCTCGGGGCTACTTACTGCATGGGAGATAGCTATGCCTACGATGAAACAGGGCTCTAAAACCCTTGGTACTATGATAGCCTTCGGTACAGGTGGTGAAGAAGGGCATGGCTTTGCATCACTAGAAGAACTATTCTACCACCCAGAAGCCTACAACTGTATGGCGTTTGAGAACGAATGGGATGCAGGAGCTGTAGGAACAACCTGCGGATACTTCGTCCCTATCTACCAGAACCTAGATGGGTTCATGGATGAACACGGTAATTCACTAATTGAAGATGCAAAAGAGTTTGAAGAGGCTGCTAGAGTCAATAAAAAGAAGGCGAACGACGCCAAGGCACTTGATCAGTACGTGGCGGAGCACCCGTTCACCCCACAAGAAGCGACGCTACAGACAACAATTAACGTATTCGATGTCACGTCGCTCAAGGAGCAATACAATCGTGTCAAGGCACACAATCTGGAGAAGGAAGGCACAGCAGGAGTCTTGTATTACAACGGACCGCAAGTAGACTTCCGCCCAGATCCATCAGTCAAGCCAATCACAAAGTTCCCGCACAGGAAAGACGATGACTTGACAGGAGGTGTGGTTATATACCAGAACCCTTGGAAGACACAAGACGGAAATACACCACACAACTTGTACGTTATCTGCCATGACCCGTATGCACAGAGCAAGTCTACAAGCAACCAGTCGCTTGGTGCTGCGTATGTAATCAAGCGTCCTAACAATCTCTCCAAGCCAGACGATATGATTGTGGCTAGCTATATAGGCAGGCCACAGACACAGGATGAATACAACAGAAACCTATTCATGCTGGCTGATTACTACAATGCAAAGATTGGGTTTGAGAATGATCGGGGCGAGTTGATAGCATACGCTAAGCGCTACCGTAAACTACACAGGCTGCAGGAAGAGTTTGAAATGCTGGACAAAAAAGAGCTACGCAGCAGGAACGTACGACGTCAGTACGGCATGCACATGACAGAGCAACGTAAGCGTCAGGGAGAGCTCTATATAAGAGATTGGTTAATATCCCCAAGAAGCAGTGACGAAGATGGGAATATAAGGCTTAACTTGCATGAGATTTATGACATTGGATTATTGCAAGAATTAATTAAATTTAACCACAAGGGTAACTTCGACCGTGTAATGGCGTTTATGGTGGGCATGTATCACACTAGAGAGCTATATAATAAAGAGGTTGTAGAAACCATCAACGATATGTCCCAGAACGAATGGTTCGACAGGAACTATCGATAAATTTTATACATTTACAAGAATGTACGGAGCAGCAAAAATACCGCAGCAAAGACTACCGTTAAGTAAGAAGACTAAGAAGTGGAGAGAGGAATGTGTGGACGCCTTCATCAATATATCTAAGTTCGGACTAAGCGAGAGACGCAGCAATCTGAAAGCCTTATACGATTATTACAACGGAGAAGTCGATGAGACTGACTACAGATATGTAATTAAACCATACGGAAAGAGTCGAGAGAACTTCCCGTCGAAGCTGAGAAACTACCCCATCATCAAGCCGATTATCGATTTGCTTCTGGGGGAGAAGTCCAAGAGACCTCTCAACTACAGCGTGACTGTAAAGAATGCAGATAGCGTTAGCCTGAAGCAACAGGCTAAAACAGAACAAATAAAGAAGGCAGTAGAGTCTATGTTTCTGCAGGAGATAGCAGAACCCAAAGATCTTCAGTCACAACAGGCGCAGCAACAAAAGCCTCTACTCCCAAAGCAGGTAGCTGAACAGTTTGAACGTACATATGTAGACGACCGCGCCATCAAAGGACAGGCGGCAATGAACTACATCATGTACGAACAGGAGATGTACGATAAGTTCCAGAAGCAGTTCTTCCACTTCTTGGTGTCTGGGGAAACGTACTCTCACAAAGGTGTCCGCAGAGCTGAGCCGTTCTACGATGTAATCAATCCCATTGACATTGACTTCGACAAAGACCCAGATGTGGAGTTTGTTGAAGATGGGGACTGGGCAATAGTGAGACGCTACTCACACGCAGCCACGGTCGTCGATCACTTTGGGGACTACCTTACTGAAGAACAAGTCCTCCAACTAGAAGATCCCAAACACCAGTCAGTAGATACGTACCTGCTTTATCGCTCAGAGGCCACGGGGTCAGATGACAATATCTACAGAAACAGACTTGTAGAAGTCGTAACTGTGTACTGGAAGAGCCGTAAGCGTATCGGCTTTGTGTCTTACCAAGACAACCAGACTGGGATGATTGAAGAGTTCGAGGTGGAAGAAGGCTACAAGCTCTCTACCGAGATGAAGGAGATGGGGGCCAAGATCAAGTACGAGTGGGTAAACGAAGTATGGGAAGGAACTAAGATTGACGGTAGATTCTATGTCAAGATGTCCCCCATCGCCAACCAGCGTACGTCTATCGACAACCCCTCTGTGTGCAAACTCCCCATCAACGGGTTCAAATATTCGGATATCAACTCCAGCAACATCTCATTGGTGAGTCTTGGTATCCCGTTCCAGATTAACTACAACATCTTCAAGTACCGCATGGAACTTGCAATTGCACGTAGTAAGGACATCATCGCACAGTTCGACATCAACATGATTCCCAAAAAGTGGGACCTGGACAAGTTCATGTACTACGTCGAGGGTACAGGTATTGCGTGGGTTGACTACAACAAAGAAGGCATACAGCTTTCGCCGCAACACCAGTCTGTGCTGGACATGTCTATCAAGACAATACAGCAATATATCTTATTGCTTGAGGCTACAATGCAGGAGTGGGAGAAGATCTCTGGAGTCAATAGACAGAGACAAGGAAGTATTGGTGCATACGAAGGCAAGGGAGCATCCCAACAAGCAATCGTACAGTCTTCTCACATTACTGAAGACCTGTTCCGTAAGTTCTCTCGCTTTGAACAGAGAGAGCTGCAGGGTATGCTTGATTACTCTAAAGAGGCTTGGATATCTGGGAAGAAAGGAATGTACGTCCTCCCTGATACATCTATGCAGTACTTAGACCTTGATTCTCTTGGGCATATGGAAAGTGAATACGGCATCTTTATGTCTGACGCAGGTAGAGACCAAGAGAATATTAGACAGGCACGTGAGTTGTCTCAGGCTATGATACAAAACGGAATGCCTGCATCTGCAGTCCTGGATCTAATGGACACGGAGAACTTTACTGGCATTAAAGAGAAGCTTAGAAAAGCAGAAGCTGCACGCGCAGAACTCGAAGCTGCACAGCAACAAGCTCAGCAACAACAAGCTCAGCAGCAGATGCAAATGGATCAAGCGAAGATGCAACAAGAAGCGCAAGAGAAAGATAGAGACAGACAGAAGGATATCGAGGTTGCTCTTATCAACGCAGAGGCTAAAGACCAAGCTAACCGTTTAGATATAGACCTGCAGAAGTTGGTGCAAGACTACGACATCAAGCTGAAAGAGATTGATTTGAAGCGCGAAGCATTAGACAAAGAAGGTGATATCGAACCTAACGGCGAGTAATGGACAACGCTACTAGAAGACAGTTGTTGATGAGGCACAGGCAGTCTGAGTATCCAGGCTCTATCCTGGATGTCTTCAAGGCGTACGACATGGGTATTGACCTACTTGGGCAATTCGAGCAACAAAATAATATACAGGTTGCGCAAACACCGCAGCAACAACAGCAAGGATTGAGACCTGCACATCAGGCTGGGGACATTTCTCAAAGTATGATATTCCCTAATGTCCCTCCTAATACCCCATTCAATACGGTCGGAATGAAATCTCCGATCAACATAGAGAAGTACGACGAGCAGGGACACTTAGTCAAGTCATACGAGAATGTACCACCTGGTGTGCAAAACCTCCCCACCGGTCCTCAGCGGGGGACGGTCATTGAGACTCCTGCTAATATGCAATCAGGCGGTGACTATAACATGGCCAGAGCCCAAGAACTCGGCTACAAGCCTGACGCTACAGGACACTATCCTTCAGTAGACCATGAAACTGGGATGCTACTTAAGTCCAAAGAACACCCCACAGTTAAGCTAGAGTTCATGTCTCAGATGCTTAGCCCTGAGCGCAAGATGATAGCTAATCCCACAGGATACTTTGGAGAGAATCAACTGCAGTACGTACCTAGGAAGATGCAGTCAGGGGGAGTACAAGACAACACCCGAGTGTCTATGCCCGAACTACAAGATCAAGAAGCATTTAACCCGTACAGTGATTTACGCCTGCCTCCCTCAGGAAGAGTAGAATACTCAGGAGCTAACGTAGAAGATCTGTTAGGAGTAGGTTCGTTGCTAAAAGCTCCATTAAAATCGGCAGCAAAAAATACGTACAAGATAAATCCTTTTGCAAGAAAGTCTATACCAGTTGACGAGTCTACATGGGTTAGGGGTGTCGGAAAGGAAGGGCTTGACGATTTGAGGTCTAGTGGTCTAGTAAGGTCAAAAAACGACGGGGCTTATCCTCAACCTTATTTCGGTCATAGTGACGGAATAAAAAAGGTTATTAGCTCCTATGGTGGCGGTAAAGACGGAGTTGTACTGACACTTAAAGGAGCCCCTATGAAGGGTGTTGGAGCTTTTCCTACTGGAAATCCATTTATACAAACTCCGAAGGAATTAATTAAATTAGGAGATCCCAGGCTTAAAGCATATTCAGCTACTCCGCACTGGCTTAGAGGCTACAAACAAATTAAGCAAACCGGGGGCATAAAGTTCCAAGACACCATGGACTTTATAGACAGAGAATACGGACCTGACCAGTTTGGGGATACTCTTACGTTGAGTGCCATGGATCTCATCTCTGAGCACAGGCAGGGTATATTAGATGCAGGGTCAGTTAGAGATACTATTGCCTACCACGAAACTGGGTCGCGACAAAGAATGCAGCCTAATGCTGTGCAAATAGTAAAGGACAAAGACTCCACATCTACTACGTACGGCCAGCTGGTTCCTGGAGTTGGTCGAGGTAAATACATGTACGACAAGCCCTCGACTTTGACTGCAGCCAATAGAGTAGATAGTTTGTCATCTTATATGGGGCTAGAGACTCCTGAATTTATAAGAGGCCTACAGCGGTCAGAAGGCACATCTAGAGCCGACACCTTAACTGGGACGCAGCAAGACATGCTGTACATGGGCGATTTGATAGAAGGACCTGCCCCAGGTAAAGATTACGGCGCAGGAGAAGCTACCCTTGAGGACGTGTGGTATAAAGGTCATAATAGACGAACAGACGAAAAGAACGCACGACTAGAATTTAGAGAGAGTATGAGGGGTATTAAACAGGATAACTTACGTAATTACTACTTCGCTCCCCCCAAGCCAAACTTCTTTGAAAGACAAAAACAACGCCACGGAGGACCAATGCGAAAGTACTTCAGATTACGGAAGTGATATATTATAAGGGCTTTTGTAAAAAATAATTTTACAAGAAACAAGCTAATTAACTAATTAAATTTGTAGACATGCAACCAGACGACAAGTTAAATATTGACTCTCTGACACTTGACAATGTGATCGGTGATGGGGTCGAAACAGTAGAGGACGTCCAAGACGTCGTCGAAGAAGTTCCTCAAGAAGTTGAGGAAGAAGTGCAAGACGAAAACGTAGACCCAGAAGTGGGGGACGAAGATGCTGATGATGATTATTATGAGCAGCCTGAGGAAGAAGAAACCTACGTAGAAGACGAGCACGAAGAGGAAGATGGAGAACCTGCTAGTGTAGCTGCCGAGGTAGCCCGCACATTGGGATTCGAATTAGAAGGTGACTACGATGACTCACTTGAAGGCATTACGAACTTCGTTAGAGACATCAGTCAAAACGCAGCAGAAGATCAGCTGCAGTCACTGTTCGAGCAATTCCCTGAGGTTCAACAACATCTTGACTATGTACTAGCGGGAGGTGAATCTCGTGAGTTCTTTCAAAGCCAGGGCCAACAGATAGACTACAGTGCTATCGAAGTCAAAGAAGACGACGTCAACATGCAGCGTGCAGTGTTGGCTCAGTACCTTCAGACTAAAGGCCACGATACTGAATTCATACAAGACACCATTGAAACGTATGAATCATCTGGGAGATTGTATAACAACGCTGAGAAAGCAAAACAACATCTTGTTCAGTTCCAACAAGAGGAGCAGCAACAACTGATGGCCCAACAGCAACAGGAGTACGAACAGCAACAAGAACAACAGCAGCAGTTCTGGGGTGAGGTCGCAGACCACATCGAATCAGGGAACGAGTTTGCTGGTGTTAAGATCCCAGATAGAGAGAAATCAAACTTCTTCGATTATATATCCCAACCTATAGGTGATAATGGAGAAACTCAACGTGACCTGGATTATCAGGAAGCAGGAACGGATGTCAAACTAGCTATAGATTATATGCTGTATAGTGGGTTTGATCTCAACGGTGTAATCGAAAAAAAGGCGAAGACTCAAGCAGCTCGCAATCTGAGAAATAGAATTATTTCAAATGAGGAGAGAGTCAAGAGTGCTCGCAAACAACAACGTAGTTCCAGGAACGTCGACTTCGACCAACTGGATCTCGGCAGCATATTACAATAAACAACTAAAATTCGAAAACTATGGCTTTAACGCAAGTACTGAAAACGTACTACAACGACCAGCAGATGACCGACACCAACTCGTTGGTCAATGCTCTTATGGAGAAGCCCGAAGAGCTCTCTCCTATTATTACTCACCTCGCAGGGCGCGAGGAGAAGAAGTTCCCCCTGTCCTTCATGACGGAAGGTGTGGGTAACACTCGCTCCATCGACCGCTTTGAGTATGAGTACCGTGTGAAAACTCACGAAGTGAATGTCCGCCCCGTGTCTAATGTAACCAACTTGACGGCTGCACAAGGCGCTAACGGACAACTCTTCAAGCTGACCTTCCCGGACAAGTTCTTCATATTCCCCTACACTCTCGTGTCTCAGTCTGGTGTGCTCGCTCGCATCATGGATGAGCCCAAGCCTGTGTCTGGTGGTTATGAGTACACTCTGAGACTGGTTTCTCCTGACCAAGCTAGCATGCCTGCTGCTGACGTAGCTAACGGTGCTTTGTTCGGAATGCTGTTCGCTTCTGTGGGAATCGACTTCTCGAGAGGTAACGCTTCCAACTGGACGGCACCTGGCCTCGTTCGTTCTAAGATCGGTACGGTTCGTAAGTCTTACCACATGTCTGGTAACGCTAAGGATTATGTCGCTCAGTTCGAGCTCCCGCTCAAGGAAGGTTCTTCTACCAAGTTGTGGATGGACTACGAAGAGTACCGCCACATGCTCAAGTTTAAGGAAGAGTGTGAAATGTACTACTGGTATGGTCAGAAGACCTACGGTAGCGACGGTGTTAACAACATGATTGACGAAAACGGACAGCCAGTTCTTGCTGGTCCTGGTCTGTTTGAGCAAATCATCAACAAGGACACCTACTCTACGTTGACCCAGAAGAAGATTGAGAACACCATTGGTGACTTGTTCTACGGCATGACTGATGCTACGGACAAGCAGGTTACTCTCTTCACTGGTATTGGTGGTGCACGTGAGTTCGACAGAGCTTTGCGTAACTACTACAGCGATACGAACAACAGATACCTCCAGACCACTGAGTCTAAGTTTATCACCGGCAGCGGTCGTAGCTTGGGTATCACTGGTTACTTCACGTCTTACGACCACATTGATGGTCACCGCGTGAATGTGGTTAAGGTTCCGTTGTTTGACCACGGTCCTGTCGCTCAGGCTTCTAAGAAGCACCCTGAGACTGGCTTGCCGCTGGAATCCTACAGAATGACGTTTGTCGACCAGTCTTCTTACGACGGAGAAAACAATCTCCAGATGATCAATAAGAAGGGTCGTGAAATGTTGCGCTGGTGTGTTGCTGGTTCTGTTGTGCCGAAGGGCTTCGCAGAAACTGACACCCGCGCTAGTGACATAGACGGTGCATCTGTACACATGTTGAAGACGGCTGGTATCCTGCTCCGCAGATTCGATACCTCGCTCGATCTCCAGTGTGTGGCATCGTAATTTGTGTTTGGTTTGCATAGGAGGGGGCTGCTAATGAGTGGTCCCCTCCGCTTACCAACAAAAGCTTAAGTTATTCTTCTTACAAAAGAACAGCTTAGTTATTCTTTCTAAACTCCAAAAGAACAATTAATCATGCGCAAAATATTTATCCGCAGAAAAGAAGTCCTGAATCACTTACCTAAAGAGATAAGAGCAGGCGCCAAGGTTGCAATCGGTAGTATCTATATCGGTAGGCAACCATTACGAGGTGTAGAAGGAGAAGAGTCCCACAAACTCTTGTCTCGCATCTTAGATGTCCCGCCCGGACACGAAGCATGGCCCAAACAAGAAAAAGAGTTTTGGGCCAGTATGTCATTGAAGGTTCCGTTCGAAGGAGCAGAACTAGACATTACTACAGATGAGGAAGGTAATCCTGAAAATGTCATGGATTACATCACCTACAAGTGGTGCCTCAAGCATAGACAAGTTGCAGAGTCTGAATCCCAGATGAAGGCTGATGGCCAGAAACGTTTCTACATCTACGATCCGCAACGTGACTTGCTTAAGAAAAATGCTGAGGTGAAGGTCAAGAAAGAAGCAGACAAAGAGTTCATCAAGATCTCGTCTGACTTTGAGAAGATGCGCAGGCTGTTGCGTGTCCTTGTTAAGGGTTCTACCCCTGATAAGATGACCGACATGGAAGTTGAGAACCAGATGTATAGCATTAAGAACGATAAGCCGGCGGCTTTCCTTAAGCACAGTACTGACAAAAATCTCGACGTTCGTGCAGAATTAGAAGAGATGGTAGAGAAGGGAGTGCTCCGCACAATTGGAAACCAGGTGATCTACGGTGACGAAACCATCGGAGAGAACATGACAGATGCCATCATTTACTTTAACAACAAGAAGAACTCTGGCGCAGTAAACGCCATGAGAGCTCAACTCAAAGAGGTTAAATGACCATAGAAGAGATGCACATAGCAGTTAACCTTGGGGTGCAAAAGATTGCATCCTTCCAGGTTGACAACCTTCTCCCACAGGAGATAGATCACGAGTTGAACAATGCAATGCATCGGTTCATCAAACAACGCTATTCCCCAACGGGTAATAAGTACCGTGATGGCTTTGAGCAATCTCAGAAAAGGATAGACGATTTACGAGCCCTAGTAGTGGAGGCACGACTCAAGTGCTTCTACTACGGGCCGTCTATCACTGGGTTCTTTGTAGATAGGGCACCTCTCCCTAACGACTACATGTTCCTAGTTAATGCGTATCATGACGGGTTCTACGACTGCGCGCAGACCGTAACCCCACAGACTTCAACGTACACCTACAGCGTAGGAAAGTTATCCCTCACTCCTCCAACAGAGGGGTACATCTTACTGTCGGTTAACGTAAACGGGACACCTATTATACAAGTTAGTGCAGACGGACTTGCAGCAAGTGTTGGGTTAGAGACCCAAGACTTAATGGATGAGAACAACTATGCCTCTGACCTAATCGGGGACATAGCTATTGTTGCATCTGACCCTGACTTCCCTACGGACAACTCTAGCCTGTTCCCTACATACGATATCAACTCGCTGGTATCCCACGAGGTAACTCCGACGGCACACTCGAACGAGATTATCTACTTGTTTACTGGTCCTTTGGTTACAGGCACTTTGACTGGAGTGTGGTACAACCCACTTGGAGGTGACAACCCTTATACAGAAGTAGACTTTACACTTCCCGCAACAAGTCAGGTTACCTACAGAGCGTACGACGGTAACAGCGCAGTCCCTGGAGAGAACCAGAGAGCAAAGATGTCGTACTCACAACACGACGACATACTCGCACTATTAGGTGACCCATTTAACACGAGTACTTATGATAGCATTAAGTACACGATGGAGGAAAACTTTATCGACGTATATAGTGACAACAGTTTTTTCACTACATTTGTCAATATTAAATACATTAGACAACCTAAGTCTATGAGCAATGCTTTAGGCATAGGTTGTGAGCTGGCTCCCCACACTCATCAAGAGATCGTGGAGATGACAGTGCAAAGCATACTAGAGGCCATATCGGACCCGAGGTATAACTCACAATCTAGGGAAGTCCTAGAGAGTGAATAAATTTGACGTTTAATCCCACAAAAAAATATAGAAATAATGGGAACCAATTTATCTCAAGTCTTCATCTCTAACATAGGCTCTTTGGAGGCTAATGGAGGAGACGGAGCAGATTCATTCGGAGATTTGGCCAATGCTGACATCGGCATCTGGAGTTTAGACCAGTACGGCTCTGGCAGCGATAACTGGATTGACAGTGCTCTTTACGAAAAAACTGTTGCTGCTTCTGGTGCAGTAGTTGACACTTCTGACGCTGGTGCTGCTGATGACGCAGTGCTTAGCCAAGCTACTGTTGCTCACCCTCTCTGGTTGTACCAAAACATCCAGTTCGTGCAGGGTACGGGCGGTCTTCCTATCGCATCTCCTATGATTGCTACTAGCAACATCAAGTGCGTTCGGTTCGATCCTTACGAAGCAACTGCAGGACACAAGCAGGTGATTACGCCTGCGTCTACCTTTACCGATGCAGCAGTTAACACTGTTACCTTGAAGGTCATTATCCGGACTACACCTACTGACCAGCTCAGCTTCTACGATCCGTCTGGAAACGACTTCTCGATTCTTAGCGGAACTGATCCGTTCCCTCTGGGAGCTTTCAACACTACTAACCACAAAGCTATCAGTGTTGAGTTCAACTGCACCACTAAAGCTACTTTCTGCTCTGCAGGTAAAGTTGCTGTTGATGGTCACGGTTTGTTGAGCAAGCTTGTTACTGCCACCGACACCGGTACTGGTACGTCTCTCGACCTTCAGTCTAAGCACGTTGGCTTCACCTTCGACGTTGTTGTCCTCGATAAGGATGGAAACGAGATCGTGGGTACTGGTAACAATACCGTTGCTGTCACTACGACTGCACAGGTCCTTGGTACTGGTAATGACTGGCAAGTCCACGGCGAAGAGATTCGTTGCAGAGGCCGTTACGCTGACTTCAACAGAATGTATCTCCCGAAGAGCCCTAAGACCTACACGGTTGAGGACAATGCGTACCACAAGATCACTGTTGAGTACGCTCACAACTGGCCCAACTCTTCTGGTATTGCTCCTGCTGGAGCTCTGAACCAAGTGGTCATGTACTTTGCTGATAGCAGCACTGCACTGGCAGTTGGTGATGGTACGATTGACGAGGCGTTCAACCTCGCAAACGTTACTGCAGCCCAGAAGTTTGTCTGGTAATCACATAATGTAAAATAGGATAGGGGCGGGAATAGGCCTGCCCCTATTTTTTTAAATCCACCACAATGGCATCAGCAGAAGACGTAAGATTTTTAAACGTATCCACCAACTGCAAACGAATCAGTGGTCGGATTGCAAACAACGACCTCACGGATCAGTTTGGGGCCGCCATCTCTGATATCACTACGATCGAAAAGATCTACATCTATGATCAGAGCAAAACAGTACAAGTATTCCTGACTGCAAGTGACTGGACAGAGTCCAACGGAGTACTAACTTTTACCACCACATCTACTACTGCATTCAAAGGTGTTGTGTCCGTTGAACTACACGACAACACAAATATTGATACTGATGCAGACGACGATGGATTAAATAATGAGAACGATACAGACAGTACCCTCATGACTACCTTATTTACGGTAGCTCCCTGCGAGATAAACTGCTGTATAGCTAAGCTTGTCGACGCGGCAATAGAGTGCCACTGCAAGTGCGACAAGTGCAAAGAAGATCTGCTCAGAGCAGAAAAAGTATTTTTGATGTTGCAAGCGTCTAAGTACGCTGCCGAAGCAGAAGGCAGCTACGACAACGCGAAGCTTATGTTTGACAAAGCAAACGGCCTGTGTACAGAAGTTTGCGCATGCGGATGCTAAATGGCTAATAAGGCAACATCATACGACAATAACCAGGTCATAGTTGACAAGATTGAGGCACTGCGTCTATGCATTAGCCGTAGACATCTTACGCTCCAAAAGAAGATCAGAGCGGGAGTCAGATGTGACACTATAGAAAATGTCAAGCTTACTCTTATCGCATACCTCCTAGAGGACTATCAAAAGAACGCAGAAGACGACAAGGACAAAGATTGCCTACAGCTCAACGCGTCTGAGAAAAAGGGGTACAAACTAATCAATTCATTTATCGCATACGTAGAGAGAGAGTGTAGGGACTGCATTGAAGCAAGAACTGCATTCACTTCAGGTAATGCTGGTACAGGATCGTCACCTGTTGCAGTCAACTTCCTTGTGACTCAAGATGACGACCCAATCGTAACTCGGGGGGGAGATACCCTCAAAAAACTATAAACAATGGCTAACGTAACTATTGATAGTCTTAATGAAACGGCAGGCTCCGCACTGACATCTTCCCACTTTTTGGTGGTAGATAACGGAACTACGACTACAAAACTCGCAGCTCTTTCCGCTGCCATAAAAACTATCACAACTCTGGGAAGTGCAGGTGCAGGAGTAGTGAAGAGTATTGCTCTTGGGGTTCTCTCTCAGCGAGATATCGTGGGGGGTACTGGTGTTACTGTGACACAAAATACTAATGACCTTACTTTGTCCGTCACACAAGGAGATATCACTATCAGCAACCTTGGAGGTATATCTAGCTTTGACCTAGCTAACTGTGACAACACTACGTCCGCATTCTTGAGCACTGTCAATTTAGCATCTAATGTTACCGGCACTCTCCCAATTGCCAATGGTGGCACTGGTCAGACCAGCTTTACTGCAAATAGTGTTTTGCTTGGGGGTACTAGTATCTCTACTGCTGTTCTAGATGCAGACAAAGAAATTCTCGTGGGTACCTCAAACGGACCTGAGATGAAAACCCTGACTGCAGGAAGTAATGTCTCGATCGCCCAGGACAACAGTGCAGATACACTAACTATTGCATTCTCTAAGGGCAACTTTATTGAGGCTGGTGATAGTCCTTCGCTTGGTGATACTGTTATGAGAGAAGCCACAGTTGACAAGCTCAAGACGTCTGGAACTAAAGCTGCTACTCAGGCCGGAGCAATCACCAGTACTGTAACTTGTAACGGTTCTTCTGGAGTAGTTACATTAGTCACAACAGGTCTTGCTGCAAATACTGTAAAAACCTTTACCTTGGAGAACACCGAGCTCACTGCAGATTCTGTAGTTCTCCTCACACTATTAAATCCAACTGCTGCAGATGAGGATGTATACCACGTATCTCTCCAAAGTGTAAATAGCGGAAGAGCCAATATTGTTCTTACAAACAACACCACTGTTGCAGCAACTTCGCAAACTAGAAAGTTACACTACTTCATAGTAAACTAATAAATCAAACCAAACACAATGTTTAATCAAGTGGAAATGAAGGTGGCTGATGCCATCGAGCTTTACAAGGGACTGGAGGCAGTCAAGAAGCACAAAGGAGCACGCTTCTCCATCATCGTTGCTCGCAACGTAAAAGAATTAGAAGCTGTACTCCGACAGTACGAAGAGATGGCCAGGCCGTCTGATGAGTTTATGCAGGTATCGGGCGAAGCCCACAAACTTGCAGAGGCAGAAGACGAAGCAGGCATTAAAAAGTTGGAAGAAGAGCACGCAGATTTGATCGAAGAGCGTAAAGCACAGCTCAGCAAACTCGAAGAGCTAATGCAGACTAACGTCACGATTGACCTGCAACTTATCAAGGAGAAACAGCTACCTGAGGATGTAACTCCTGAAGAAGTTGTTCCACTCTTACCTATAGTAGAATGAGATCGAGAGAAGAGATACGACAATTTTTGCTGAGCAAGCCCGGGTACCTTAAGAAAGGTCCCTGGGCTTTAGCGCATAGATTGGAGTCTACTGTAGAGCTCTGCGCTGAAGTATTAGCTGAGGTGAAGGACGGCCTCAAGAACGAAAACGTGTCCGAGAATAAATTAGACAGAGAAGACCTGATTAAGACCTCCAGCCTGCAGAAGTTTCTGCGGACTCACGGTATTAACGAAGCATCTGTCTCTAGTGTCAAATTCTGGCAAACTGCTGCAGGAGACCTGCGGTATTCTATCGTAGCTGCAGACCAGCCAGACATTGACAGTATACGAGAAGAGGTAAAGGAGTTTGCAAAGGACTATGCTCCTATTTACCCAGAGATTGTTTACAGGCATCTAGATGATCCTGTAGCATACGAGATATCTCTCCCAGATATCCATTACGGCAAGTTGGTAGACGTCCCCATGCCGCACGACTTTCAAGAAGAAGAGTACATACGCGTAGTAGAAAACTTAGTTGCCAAAGCAGCAGGACTGGATATAGAGCGGTTCGTTCTCCCGATCGGGAACGACGGACTCAACTCAGAAGGTATGCGTATGACAACTACGAAAGGCACTCCGCAGCAGGACTATATGGATTGGAAGCGAAGCTTCAGAGGCTATTGGAAGCTGATGGTCTACACCATAGACTATTTAAAGAAGATAGCTCCAGTGGATGTTATAGTCGTCTCAGGTAACCACGACTTCGAGCGGATGTATTATGTAGGAGATGTCATCGACGGATGGTATCGTAATGATCCTAACGTAACTGTGGACAATAGTGACGACCCTAGGAAGTATTACAGATATGGGACTAACATGCTGATGTTTACCCACGGTGATAAAGAAAAGGCCCAAAACATTCCTTTAATCATGGCAACAGAACAACCGGAGATGTTTGCGGCCACGTCTCATAGAGAGGCGCATTGCGGACATTTCCACAAAGAACAAGTCAATGAGTATCGAGGAATCAAAGTCCGTTTCGTTCCTTCTATTTGTCCTAATGATTCGTGGCACAAGCAAATGGGATACGAGTCACTCCGGACAGGACAGGCATATATATGGAGTAAGGAGAGGGGAATGGAAGGATATTTTCAATACAATGTTTAATGAGTTACCATACGAAGATGAAGATGACGGTCTCGATTTATTCGAAGAGATAGAAATCCTTGGAGAAGCTTATGAGAATGCATATATGATACTCACCGGGAAAATCCAGGTGGAAGAGTTTTTGTTGCAGGAAACTGAAGCAGGAAAGGTTGTCTTCCTCCCGTTCGATCCCAAAGAACCAGACACAATAAGATTGATAATAGATGACGTAATAGCATATTTCGAAGAGGGTGAAGAGTATGAGAAATGCTCTGAGCTCTTGGAAGTAAAGAGAAAGTTAGATGACCCTGAATGAAATCGCATACAACCTGCTGAACCTGGTGCGTGCAGGCAGATCTCACAATGATGAGAATATCTCTATTGGGCAAATAAAGTTCAATATTAAGCATTACCGTGCGATGTTCATTCGCAGGGACTTTATGCGTAATGGTCTTATAACGAGGCACTTGGAGCAAGACGCAGGATGTCTTGAGCTTGAGCAAGTAGATGCTAGCAAGTGCCCATGCTCTCATAATACAATAGACTGTCCTGTCTACCGTACAAAAAAGAAGCTTCCGCGAACTGTCAGGTTCAACTTCAAAGATGCTATTACCCACGTAGGTGATGTGACAGGATTAGGTAGAATCCCTCTCATCGAACCCTACGAAGTACAGTGGCTACCGCACGATAAATACACAGCCAAAAACCCCAAGGCGTACATGATAGAAGACTATGTGTACATCTATAATCCTGGGGGTATGGACTTCATAAATGTACGTGGTGTATTCGAAGATCCAGAAGAGCTTGCAGCACTTGAGACATGTGATGGAACATGTTACGATGCTGACTCCACATTCCCTATACCAGCAGACATGATAGCTGCTATAACGTCCGGATTAATCAATGGCGAACTTAAGCTATTAATTAGTACCTTAGTGGACGACGAAAACGATAGACAACAGGACACCCAATAATCATGGCATCACCAGCATGGCAACGAAAGGAGGGCAAGAGTAAATCAGGAGGCCTCAATAAAAAAGGGATAGCATCTTACCGTAGAGCTAACCCTGGGAGCAAATTGTCTATGGCTGTCACTGAGAAAAATCCTACTGGTAAAAAGAAAGCTCGTCGTAAATCTTTCTGCGCACGCATGTGTGGCATGAAGAAAAGCAGAACAGGAGCTAAGGGACAGAGAGACCCAAATTCACGTATCAACAAAGCACTGCGAAAGTGGCGTTGTAGGTGCTAATTAACAAGAACAACTTAGAAACTATGGCATATATGAAAAAGACCTCCAAAAAAATGTATGGAGGCAAGAAAAAGAAGATGTACAAGATGGGCAGCTTCTTGGAACCCGGCAAAGAAGTCAAGTTCGGGGGCCCTATGAAAAAGCAGAGGGGTGGAGCTAGACCTGTAAAAAAGACTGGAATTACTGAAGAAGACGCTCGCAGCGGAAATCCTAGAGCCAAAGCAGCAGCTGCAGCAAAAGAACGAAAAGACGCTCAGCTCAGAAACGAGGCCAATAAAAGAGCTGAAGCTCGCAGAAAAAGAACTGCTGATGCTGCTGCTTCTAATGCTAAGCAAAGAGCTGTTAGAGACGGGTCCACCATGGACAAGATTGCGGCAATGGGCACAGGAGCTACTATGCCTAAGCCTCAAGAGATTGGTGCGAAGAAAGCATCCAGCGGAAAGTCTGATGTAACGAAGCTTAGAGAAAGCTTAGACAAAAAGCCCGGACCTAAAACCGGACCTAAGCCAGGAACGTATGCATACGCTAAGAAGCGTAACCCTAATCTTGATAAGCTGATCAAGCAGAGAAAAGGTCTTACGAAGGGAACTGAAGAGTACAATAGAGTGCAGAATCAGATCAATAGAGCCTATGGCAAAGGACCTATGCGTAAGGAGATCAGCAAGGTGGCACCTAAATCTGCTCCTAAGAATACGGTCAAGCCTACTATTAAGACTCCTGCTAAGCCCGCAGCACCTGCTGCTAAGAAGCCGGCTCCTAAGCCTGCACCGCGTCCTAAGGTTACTCCGTCTGGAGGATCTGGTATGGGTTCTGTCAACAAGATGGACAATCTCAAGAATGAACTTAAGGGTGCAGCTACTGGCGCTAAGAAGCCTATGGATAGAAGAGGTAAGCGTGCAGCTCGTAAGTCTGAAAGACTTAAGAAGCGCGTCTCTAGACTCCAAGGCAAGATGATGGGCGGCGGAATGTATAAGCCCTACAAAGCCGGAGGTAAAAAAAAAAGTCTGAAGGAAACTACTCCTGACCAGAAAGGCCTGAGGAAGCTCCCAACTGCTGTACGTAACAAAATGGGTTACATGAAAGCAGGTGGAGCTGCTCAGCAAGCAGCCATTGCCGTCTCCATGAAAAAGGCTGGTAAGAAGCCTAAGATGATGAAGAAAGGCGGTGGTATGTCTGGGCTCTCTGCTGCACAGAAGCAAGTGTATAAGCGAGGACTCGCTGCATACATGAGCAGTGGTAACAGACCCAAGGTATCTCAGCACGCATGGGCTATGGCACGCGTGAAGTCTGACTTTGGTAAGCGAGAAGCAGCCAAGATACGCTCAGGTAAGTCTGGTAAGGGCAAGAAGAAGTAATTGAATGCACACTCTCAAGGATATCTACAGCAGCTACACGAAGACCGTCGAGAATCCTATAAGCAAGAAGTTGTTTAAGGAAATCTGCGAAACGTTCAACATAGCTGTGATAAACGGTATCCTTGAGGGCAGTGCGTTTAACATGAAGAACAATCTCTCAAACCTTTCTATCCGTAGGATTGAGCGCAACCCGTCCAAGCCTACGATAGATTGGTGGGAGAGTAACAGGTACAAGCAGGAACTATTGTCTCAGGGGAAGACGCTGTACTCCGAAGACAATCCTGAGGGGGAGAAGTGGTTTATCTACTACACTGACCCCTGGTACTGTAAGTATCACTGGGAAAAACACAGGTGCAAGATCCCTAACAAGACAGCGTACAGGTTTACCCCTACCCGTGGAGTAAAGGGGAACAAGGAGAAGTTAACTAAGCTGCTTAAAGAAGACGAACTAGCATACCTCAGATTCAGAAAACATGGCAATATATAAGACAATATCTAGTAAGGCCATTATCCGCAAAATCTTTCGGGACATCAACCCGAACACGGATAACTGGATAGATGATGCTATCGAGTGGATCGGAGAAGCGTTAGAACACATAGGAGCTGCACCACAGCTAGAGAAAAAGACCTGTGTGATAACCACGAAAGACTACAAGGCAGCACTTCCCAACGACCTATTTTACATCAACCAAGTTGCACTCAATGAAACTCCAGAAGGTATCGTCATCTCACAACAGATGGATACCCTTTTAGAGCAGATAGACGATATTGTTAATGGGAGTGCTGCATCTAACTACACACTCAACGAGATTAACTCTAGGCTGCAAGTTCTTGAAAACCAGCTAGGAGCTGATGATGGGATGACTGTACTCAACAAGTGCAGAACCAACTTCCCTAAAACTGTAGATTGTCCTGACTGTGTGCAAGACAACCAAATATCTTCACGTTGCTATTACATCGAGGCAGACAAAATCAAAACGTCATTTCCATCCGGTAAGGTTTGCGTAAGCTATATGGCGTTTCCTCTCGACGATGACTGCTACCCTATGGTCCCAGACGATATCAGCTTCAAAGAAGCTATGTTCTGGTATGTCTACAAGAAGATGCTCTTGGGTAACATGACCCCGTCACAGAACGGTATTGGATACGAGTTTGCAGATGGGAAGTGGAAATACTACTGCACACAAGCTCGTAATGCAGCTAACTACCCAGACATTGACGGGTACGAATCGTTTATGGATCAGTTCGTAAGACTTATCCCGAACATCAACAGACACGCAGAAGGCTTTGCTGGTCTCAACAGAAGAGAGTCTCTCGACAGAGACAAAGGTAAGTACCTCATCGATGGTATGCCTATCTCTAATCGTATACCGACCAAGACTGCTGCGACTAATCTTACGCGTAGAACTACCAGTGTCTACTGGAGCTCTAGCACAATTGCTACGGTGAATATTGCTGCAGGTGTTACTGCTGCAGTTAAACTTGCCAACCCACCTAGTGACGAGATCAGCACCGTTCTCGGCACCTCTGTCATTACGTACGGCTCTGACCAGTTCTTGCTGAGCGGGCTTGCTTCGTCTATGACATTGACTTACTCCTACACTATCGAGTTCAACGACGACGGTGCAGGAGATCTTGACGTTGAGGTTGTGTTGGTCAACAATGACACTGCACAGGAAACTATTGTGGGTAGCACTACCTACACCCTCACAGGCAACAGCACTCAGATCCAGGGCGATGAGACGACTCTGGTTGGTAGTGTGCAGTCTGGCACTGTGTTTATTAGAATCCCAATCCAATCTAGTAACCCTGGATTGACGGGAGCAAGAGTAACTGCGGGCACGTTAAGAATTGAGTGATGGCTAATAAATATAAGATACAGGCAAAAGGTGGCGAGCATGTCGTAATCACCCTCGCATCTGATGACAGCGTTGTTGGGGTTCGTGAGTTTAGCACTCGTGAGCTTAGCGCTGTTGCAGAAGGCGGTGCCGTAAATCTTATAGCCGCACCAGCAGATACCAAAGTATTTATTGGGTTAGACCATACTGCAATCTACAAGTCAGATGGCACTACGTTGTGGGGTTCTGACCTGTCCACTACTGTCACTAATCTAAACGCATTTTTCCTTACTAGCCCACATAAGCTAGAAGATTTAGATGATGTCCCTGTCCCTGTCAATAACAGGTTTCTTAAGTATTCCAGCGACGCGTACAGCTGGGAAGAAGCATCTGGTGGTAGTGGTGAAATACAAACAGCTATCAACATAACCAACTCTGATGCTGCGTTCTCTCACATGACCACACCTATAACAGTGGGCACAGAGATAGAAGCAGTACTTAGAGACATGTTAGAGAAGTACAACGTTACGTCTATCAGCCTAACTAATGTTAGCAGGGCTCTGCAGAACACCGTGTCTGCAGGTAGCGGGTATGGATCGTTCAATAACGTAAGCAGTGGAGCTACGTTAGAAGTAGGACAAGGACTTAGAATCCAAGGGTTCAACTACAATATCACAGACAATACACAGACGGGGGATACCTCTGTTGTTTTTCTTGAGGGTAGCTCTAGCATAGAGTCAGGCTTTGCAGATGACAACGCTGCAAAAACTCTTGCCTCTGTCTTAGAACGAGACCTCACTGTCCAGTCTATCAAAAGCTACAAGGTACAAGCTACAGATACTGGAAGTGGGTCTAACGTTACAATAACGAGCGGGACGATATCATTCAACTGGTATTACAGAGTCCGTGTGGGATCTAGTACAACTACTGCAATTGCAGACAATGCTGAAGCACAGACATTATGGGGTACACTGACTGCACCACTTGATAGTCTCAAAGCACAAGGAGACTTTACTGCTACAGCAGATGCAGGTATGGATACCCAGAGCAACTTCACCTGGATAGCTTACCCGTCTGCATGGGGCGCACCAAACCAAATACTACTAAACAACTCTACTGACGTCCTTAGTGACTTTGAAACAGTAGTAGAGAAGGATATAACCAATGACTATGGAGTAACCACAGCATACCGCTTTTACAGAAGCACGTTCGACGATGCATTCGCATCAGGTCAAACAATAAAAATTGATTTCTAATGCCAATCTTTCCAGGACCAGTATCACATAACAATGCGAATGCTCCGATCCTCGATGCGACTGGCAATCAGATAAAAGGATTTGGATTCTTCGACGACACTACAGCTAGGGACAATCTGTCTACTAACCTGCAAGTCATCGGGTTTCTTGCCATTGTAGGTACGAGCAGTCCTACTGCCTTCATATACAATGGAGGCGGATGGACAAATGCAGCTAACTGGAGCTCTGTAGGTTCTGGTTTAGAAAACGTTGTCGAAGATACCACACCACAGTTGGGTGGGAACTTAGATGTCAACGGACAGAGCCTTGTATCTACTAGCAATGGCGACATAGTATTTACACCAAACGGTACTGGTAAAATTAATCTAGACGGTACTGTTCAGTTTAAACGTTTCAGCACACCTCCGACTGCTTTCGATGGTGGTATGTATGCTGATGATAATGATAAACTCTATTTTGGAGTGTCATCATAATTTTCTCTATATTTACAACACTTTCGAAAGTATAATCTAAAACATAATATTATGAGTACATGGAAAAGAGTCCTCGTCGAGGATGATGCAGTAGGCACAAATGGCCTAGGCATTAGCGCCGTTGATGGGGACAACACTGACGAGGAAAAGATCAGGCTGAGTGACGGGACGAACAACGATGACGTAGTCCTAGAAGCAGGTACTGGTTTAAGCATTGCAAGAGACGGAGACAAAATCACGTTTACAAACACTGTCTCCGATACCAATACAATGGGTAGCGGTTTCAGTATTGGAGTAGACACCAATAGCAACGCTACCACTATTGTAGAGGGTGAGACCTTAACTTTTACAGGTGGTACGGGTATCTCAACCGAGACCACCGCAGACGGAACTGTCACTATCACGAATACTGTGTCGAATACCGATACTGTAAATATGGGTGATGGATTCATAGTCACTGCGGATACAAACAGTAATGCTACAACGATTGTTGAAAATGAAACCCTTACCATCGCAGGTGGTACTGGAATTAGTACAGAAACAACCGCCGATGGCACGGTAACTATCACTAGCACTGTAACGGATACTAATACCCAAAATTCTTACGCAATATCATGTGTAGATGGCGACAACACTGATGAGGAGAAGATCCGGTTAACTCAGAGTGGTGCAGGAGGGGCAGCTACAGATGATATCGTTCTTGAGGCTGGCACAGGACTTTCTGTTGCAAGAGATGGTGATAAGATCACATTTACCAATACCGTAAGTGACACTAACACTATGGGTAGTGGCTTCAGTATTGGGGCAGATACTGACAGTAATGCTACTACCATTGTTGAAGGTGAAACTCTGACGATTGCTGGTGGTACAGGCATCACGACTGAGACAACTGCTGATGGAACAGTTACCATTACTAACAGTATTAGTAATACTGACGTTGATGTCTCTAACGCCAACCTTCTAACCAGACTGGCTGCCCTCGAATCTGCGGGTGGTGCAGCTAACCAAAACATTACCATCGGTGCAGACAGTGGTGATACCATTGTCATCACTGGTAACCTTCAGGTTGACGGAACTACGACTACGGTTAACTCTACCACTCTCACGGTAGATGACAAGAACATTGTCATAGCTTCTGGTGCGGCTAACGCAGCAGGCATAAATGGTGCTGGTATCACTGTTGACGCCACAACGAACAGCATTACTGGATATACAGCAGACCCACAGCTTCAATGGAACAGCACCCACACAGCCTTTTCTCAGTGGAAGATGGTTAAGGGTGTTAGTGGAGAGACTGATTCGTTTATTGCTGGAATGGTTACGGCTGCTGATTTCGATGCTTTGAATATTTTGACTCCGGGTGTCGGAACATTCGCCATGATCAGCGGTGTGCCTTACATCCAGACTGCATAATGGGTTTAATCGATAAGGTGAAGGGTGTTGGTGCAGTGAACACTGACACCCTTACCCAACAAGAGCTAACCCTTCTCCTGAAAGTAATCCACGAAGGAAACTTTGAAGGAAAAGACGTACTTTTGTTGGCAGACGTTGTAGTCAAGCTGCAAAATCAGCTTAAGGCTAAGTAATCATCCTAAACCAAACACAATGAAATTAGACATCAGTGAAATCTACTTTCTCAAGCAGGCAATTGAACAGGTTAACATCAAGGCATCAGATGCCCCCAGTGTATCCAAAACAATAGAAAAGCTTGATAAAGAATTTGTACGCTTACAAAAGTTAGAAGAAAAAAGAGAAGCAGCAGCTGGTCTTGAAGCTGCTAAATAAGATAGCAGCACATGTCTACATGGAAGAAAATACTTACTGAAGATGATGGCAATCTGGCCACAACTAATCTGACACAGACAGGTAATACAGATCGTACCTATACTCTTGCAAACGATAATAATTCTTCCTTAAAGATTTCAACTCATTTCGGTACCGGCATCAAGATAGAAGATACAGGCGGCATCGATCATGTCTCGATCACTACTGTAGATGGGTGTAGGTTTTTTGATACAAACGATGAGAGCGGAGGTAAAATACAGCTAAGAGAAGGCACAGACACTGGCGATAACTATGTTCAGATCCAGTGTCCAGATGACCTGGATAATACGCAGGCATACACTTTCCCTACTAATTATCCGTCATCTAATGGACAAGTACTTTCTTCTACCACAACTGGACAGTGGAGCTGGGTAGACCCTGGTGGTACCAGTATAGATAACTATGCAGAAAACAGGGTACTTACAGCCGGTAACAGCAGTACAAATATTGATGCTGAATCCCTGCTAACTTACAACACGCATACTATTACTCAAGGTGGGTCTAGTAATAATCCCACTTTCCAGCTGCTGCAAAATACAGGTGTAATACACTGTAAATCCAATGGCTCAAAGCCTTCGGGCTTTATGATGGACGCCACTAACGCTCTAGGAGATACAGGCCTTAATGCTCAAGGAACTTTGTCTGTTGGTTCAAATAATGGAACACACATAGTAATACACTTTGCATCTGTTAACTTAGTAACTGCTAGTCTATATACCTTCTATGATAGCTCTGGTGCGGCACTTCAACTTGCAAGAGCCAATGCACAAGCAACTGCGATTGGATTTATTGGATACTATGCACAGGACACTACAACCTCAGAAGCTAGCGCGGTTCTAATGACAGAGGGGATAATAGTTGTCCCTAATGCATCTATTACAGGAACTTTCACAGAAGGAGGAATACTGTATTTGGATGATCAGAATGCAGGAAAGTTTACGTTTACTATTCCCGATACATCAGGTTTCTTTGTACGCCATATGGGGTATGCATTGTATCAACAGGGAACCAACACGGTTGTATACTTCAAGCCCTCCACTGACTTTATAGAACTTGCGTAATGCCTAGCACTGGATTTGTCAGATTTAATACAGTAGATTCAGTAAGTGGAGTTACTACCAGTTCGGCAGCCACCCTTCTTTCTCTTGGGGCTGGAGGTAGTAGTAAGGGAGAAGCTGATGTATCCGATGTCGGTGATACCATAACTCTAAAAGGAATAACGCATTCTGTGCCTAGCGACGCCACGGTTGTAGGTATAGAAATGCGAATAGCAGTCCGAACTAATACAAGCGGGTCGATTAGTTTCCAGCTAGCTCCTAGAAGAATTGGGACCACCTCCTCTACGGGTAACACAACTACAGTATCTACTAGTAATCCTAGCGAAGGTGTGTATCACCTAACAGCAGGAGGTTCTACTACAACGCTTGGACTAACTATGTCCGGTAGTGATGTAGATGATATTGCTATGCGTATTCGTACCTCTGCAAATGCTAGTAGTGTTGGTCTACGTCTTTCCGGACAAGAAACAACAGGCTCAGAGCTAATCGCCCCTTCTATAAATGTATACTATGATCTTCCTCCAGGTGGCACTATAGAGAAGTGGAACTCCATTCCTATTAACTCTGCTGCTGCTGGTGCTGGCACTACTAGTGTAGTTACATCGAGTACCACACTAGGCACCTTCGACTTTGAGGGACAGGTTAGACAAACCAGCACCGGCCACAGTGACACAGGTGGATGGACCCCATCCGACCCAAATGTAGTGGGGCAGTTAAATATGTCTGGGTGGGCTAATGGCGCAGATGCCTCAGCAGCGTTTAACTGGAAGACTAGCTCAAATAACGATACCCCTAGTATACGAGCTAGCCAAGAAGCAGCAGACTGGTTTATGGGTCCTAACTCTACGAGTGGAGATAGAGCAACTGCGTCTACAGGCACAGGACCTCCAGCAGGACTAGATCCAGATAACATCCCATCCTCACTTGATTCAAGCTCAAGTGTAGGTACTGACACAAGATTCATTTTCTCAGAGACAACCGGTTCTGACGGAAGAAATCACGTTAAAGTATGCCGCACTCTAGGAATAAACTTCAGCACTGCTATGTCTAATACCTCTAATGATCTGAATCTGTGCTTTTACATACACGCACATGGGGCAACTTGTGGTGGTCTGTCTGTTTATATAGACGATGCATCCACATCTGGTGACTCCCAGGCAACTCTTCTTAAAAACTTAGAGTGCAGAACCGTTACATCGCCCAGCAACCCAACTACAAAAGTAAGAGAGTATACCTCTGGGGGTAAAACAACAGGTGCCACTTCTCTAGGTGAGCATGTATTTACAAACTATGACGACGGTTCTTCTAGCGGCTTGGCGCAGGACTGGGCTAAGATTACAATATCACTCAACTCCTACAGAACAGTAGACGATTCATACTATATCTATTTTGCCTACTCTGCAAACAGCGGAAGCGGCACGACCCACAACACAGATCGACTTGAGGCTGGAGAAACTGCAGCAGCTTCGAGCGGTTTTAGAGGGGACTTTGCCATTGACCACATTTTTCTTGAAGAGGTAGAGTCGGGGCCGTTTGGAAAAACTCTAAACTTAGAAGGCACAAATGCTACAAACATTACTGAAGTTAACATAAGTACAGTCCCATCCTAATGTCAGTAATAAACACAAAGCACGAGGATCATCCTCAGATCACCATAATCCCTGCTACAGCGACAGTAACTAGTACAGGGAAGACTATAGTCAGTGATATCGACGAAAGCATACTATTTGAAGAAAGCTGGGAAGATGACGGGGAAGAAGAATATGTAGAGTACAGCTGCTACTGGATAGACAGGTATGATAAAGAGGTTCTTAGCTTAGAAGATGCGCATGAATACAGCAAGTCAGTAAGTTAACCTTTGATTTAATATATTTGTATGCAGACCAAATAAGATCAGATGATTATTAGAGACTAATACATAGATAATGAAGAAGTTTATAGGGGGTATGGTAAAAGACCCTGAGAGGGTCGATCAACCTGAGGGATCGTACCGCGATGCACTCAATGCCAACCTCTACTACCACAAAGGAGCTGTAGTCAGCGAGCAAGGAACCACCGCGTTTACGAACGTAGGTGGTTTTACAGTTGACAACATTATAGGACAGTGCTCTCTGAAAGACGGTCGTATTGTAATCTTCTTCAACTACACCTTTTCTGGAAATCCTACCTCTGCTATTTCAGTTGCAGACCCAACGACACTGCAAAATGAAATCATCTATAGAAATGCAGAGCTCAACTTCCAGCCCTCGAACACGATTGAAGCTACGTCTAAAATTGACGTCAACGGGAACATACTGGTATACTTTACGGACAACTACTTGGTAAAGACTACCGAACCCGTTACTGGGATTGAGTACATCAGTGACTTCAACCCACCCAGAGTGATCAACATCACTCGTCAGCAAGAGTCAAATATCAATAATCTCTACAATGAGACTGACTACGACGTAAACAAACTAGATATCTTCATGAATGCAGGTGAGATACCTGAATTTACCGATATCAAGATAGAAGAAGGTGGTGGTGTTGTCAGTGGTACATACCACTTAGCTCTGGCTTACGTTGACGAAGACCTGAACCGCACTAACTACCTAGCTACCTCTAACCCTGTACACCTTGTTACGGAGCACGAAGATGCCATACCGACTGAATCTATCATAGGTGACCCACAGGGATCTCAGTCCAACAAGTCCATCATATGGACTGTGGACATACCTCTCCCTTCTAACTATACTCACGTTCGTCCTGTAATCATACAGCGTTTTGGGGGTGGGACAAACCAAAGCTCAAGCGAGTTTGCATACGAGCTCGAGATTATCAAGATACCTGAAGTCGACACAGACATAGCGTCTTTGGAGATTACGTACACAGGACTTGAACAAGTAGCAGCTGCTTCAATATCCGAAGTAGTTATTGACTCTGTACGCTACGAGACCGCTAAGACTTTTGTGCAACTGGACAACAGACTGTACATCTCCAACCTCAGAGCCAGAGGTGACATTGGGTATCAACGCTTTGCAAACAGCATTGTAACCACGCCTATATCTACAGCTGTGGACAGGTTCGACCCCAAGAGATTCCACACAATTACTCTTAACGACGGCTACTCGAACATAGACTTCCCCGAGCTAGACGATGACTTTGACATCTACAGGAACTTTCAAAGAGACAACCTAGGTGACGGTTTCTTTGCTTCCAATGTTCGTAAAGGATACAAGGACGTCAACATGTCCTACAACTACAGAGGCTACCGTAGGTCTGAAGTCTATGCATTCTACATATCGTTTGTGCTGAATGATGGGTCTGAGACGTATGCGTATCACATCCCAGGTAGATCTTCTCTCAATCTTCCCAGAGCAGAAAATGGGGGTGCTACTGTCAATGAAGACAGCTCTTTATCCTCCACAGTTCTTAACTCTGTAACCAACAGTGAAATCGAGATGAATCTCGAAGAGTTTGCAGGCTTGTACCCAGATGCCAAGCTCTACCAAGTAACAGATACTCAATTCATACTTAACGAGGCCGGAAGTCAAATGAGCTTCTGGGAGAATGAGGACGAGACATACCCTGATACTGAGGACTTTGATCGATACACAGTCAACAGCACGGGGGACATCTTAAACACAGGCGATATTAGAGACAAGAGGGTTAGGCATCATAAAATGCCACCGAACAAAAACCTGACCCACAGCTTTGTAGATAGTCTTAACTCTGATGGGGTCAATTTAGATTTGTTTGGTCAGTCCACTACATTTAGTGGATTAACACTTGACGAAGAAGTTAAAATATTAGGAGTACGTTTTAGCAATATCCCCGTCCCTGACTTCATAAAAGATCAGGTCCAGGGATTTAAAATCTACTACGCTAAGCGTACTCAACAAGAGAAGAGCATAATAGGCCAGAGTATTGTTATGCCCTCATGGTACGAAGACCCAATTGCGGTAACCAATAGAATGACTATTGCAGCACACGGTCCGTATGCCGATGCATGGTTTTTAAGAGGTCAACCTGTTACATACAACAACAGAATACTCAAGTCTGATATACCTGGAAAAGTCAACTCTAAAAAGGCATTCTCTGTCTTTACATTCCACGACTTCAATCTGCTCAAAAACAAGCACACACTTAGTGGGGCTAGTCACATCGATGTACAGAAGATTCTGACCATGCGTGCATGGGCTGGTGGTAATAAGAAAATGCCAAGTACGGCCACGCCTAACTATATGATCGATTCTGATTGGGTAAACTCTACAATCGGTAACGAAACGTGGTATGAGTGGGTTAACCCAGACGGCAACCCTGACGACTACAACACTTCGCAGGCTGTTACAGGAAACGATGCAACACCTGCTGGTATAGCCAACTACTACACTTCTGTACTTATAGCACAGCGTTACAACAACCCTGGCTACTTGTACAATGATGCTATTGTGGGAGACTATAACGTAATGCCTAATAACGACATCTACGATTACTGGCTCAATAACTACCGTACTCAGGTTATGCTAAACCCTAATAGCAAAACCTACATTACAGGTAGTACACTTCTTAAAAACACAGACAGTTCTGCATTTAAGAACGCAGACTTCTTGATGCACTTTGCTGGTGAGTCTTGCATTGCATTGGGTTTAGGATCAGGTCTTCCTGCACTTCTACAACACGCAATAAATATAGACCACAGTTCAGGAGTCATAGACTGGTGGAACTCTGCAAACTGGTCAAACGTAGAAAACACAGATACTGGATTTGCTCTCAGTGATATCAATGTCACTAGTGGAGATTCCAAATTCCAAGCATGGCCAGCATTCTATCTGGTCAATCTTTGTGTATACAAAACCAACGTATACAAGCCATTTGACCAGCAAAAGCTAGTATGGACTGGATACTATCAGAAGATAGATAAGTCTAGAACAAAGTACTTAGAGTCTACCAACACTGTATACGGGGGAGACACATACATCAGCAGACACTCTCTCCGAACTACGTCTCAGGACTTTGGAGCTTGCTTCCAATTGGGGGATATTGCAAACAAGGCAGAAAGCTGGAGTACAAATCCGTTTACGCTTTATAGTGTAGACGGCGATAACGAAGTGCAGAAGAAGAGAACAGTAGATCCATACGCTACAGTGTTTAGCTTCTTGTGTGAGTCCGACGACCTGCTTGGGTTTAGACACCAAGGAGATACCGCAGAAGGTGTAACTTCAGCAGAGAGTTTGTTCTGGGATGCATCTATTGCAGCAGATGTACTGTTTGGAAACCCAAACAACGACTACACAAAGTCTGACCACCTGCTGTACATGAACAATTACTCTGCAGTGCAGGACATCAAAGTCACTACACCACTGCCAAAGAAGCTGTTCAATCCTACATTCTTCCCAACTAGAACTATACGTTCTACTGTAGACGACGGTAGCATACAAGACAAGTACAGATTCTTCTTAGCTCTGGACTTTAAAGACATCCCAAGAAACAGGGGTGAGATAACCAAGCTGTTTACTCTTGGGTCTATACTGTATCTGCACACCGAGCGCTCGCTGTTTGTTACTAGAGGTAGACAACAGCTTGGTCTTAGTGACAGCACTCAAGCCTTCGTTGGTAGTGGTGACATCTTCGAGCAGAATCCTGACGAGATGATCCCAACCACAGAAGGTTACGGTGGTACTGATTGTCAGTTTGCCTCCTTAACTACAAGATTTGGGCAGTTCTTTGTGAATCGTAAAGACCGCAGAGTCTATATGATGGGAGAAAGCATCGAAGAGCTAAGCTCTCTTGGTATGGAAAAGTGGTTCTTGGACAACATTCCGTACGAGCTTGAATCCTACATAGACTTAGAGGAGGTAGCAAACTTTGATGCACCAACTGAGTTCTTTGGATTTACTGCAACGTATGACCCAAAGTACAAGCGCATAATCCTTAGCAAAAGAGAGCGTGTCCCAGGAGCAACTCTAATCACACAGCTGAACAGCGGCCTTATTAACGATGTACAGGCCATTACTGGCGGGTTCTCTTTCTACAGCAGTAGACTACAGGAAACTGTAGAAGTACAGTTCGAAGATCTTGATGAGGGAGGATGGACTATATCCTACTACCCTGAGCTTAAGGTGTGGGGCAGCAGACATAGCTATCTCCCAGTCATATTTGCCAATAACCAACAGAACTACTACGGTCTTGTCAATGGTACTGATGGCAACGTATGGGAACACTCCAACTTAGATGCTCCCGGTAACTACTACGGTGCACAGTACAACTTTGAGTTTGAGTATATAGACAATACTCAAGCGGGTGTGTCTAAGATCTTTACCAACATCAGGTACTGGGCAGACGTAGTCAACATCAACAACGCGTATCCATCAGAGGTAGACAGACACACCTCACCTGGATTCACTACCTTCTACACGTACAATACCCACCAGATTTCTGGGGTACGGAACATTTATTACCTGAATAATGCCAGACTAGTCGATAGATTCTGGTATATCAACGACTTCAGGGATCTCAGCTTGCAGGCTAACAACACAGCTGCAGTGTTAGCAAACAACCAACTGAACGTACAAGACGACTTTAACACAGGAACTACCACTAGTCTTGCTAATGTATCTATGTTCACAGAGGAGGGAGCTATAAATGCTGACTATATAGACAATAATAAAGTATGGTATAACCAGAAGAAGTTTGTAGACCACTTCATGGGCGTACGCTTGATTAGCGACAACTTAACTGGTAATTTAATATATTTGTATGCAGCGGGTACTAAGTTCCGACAATCCTTTAGATAACTATGGCCAAGAAGAAATCAAAGAAAATGAACATCAACCCGAAGTATTTATCGGGTAGTAAGAATCCAGGACGTCGAGCTCAGCTTATCCGTCAGATAGCAGATATCTACAAAAAGGGCAAGCCATATCCTAGTAATTTGAACGCTCTGATGAAAGAGCGTGACAAGTTACAGGCTGGAGGTAACCCATATGCTATGCCTACGTCTGCTGCAACCTCTGGATATACCAGCACTATGTCTGGTATGGCGGGTGCACAACAAGCCGCGATGCAGTTAGCTCAGATTGAGCAAGAGGTGATGGCTACACAACAACGTAGATCACAGGCGGAAAAGGAAAGAGAAGTACAGCAGCAGCAACAGTTCCAACAAAGTATGCAACAGGGGGCTGGAGAGCTTGCAGATGATTTAGGTAAAAATGCTATACAGCAAGCAGCAAATGCTGCACGTATGGCCAAGATCGCTAAGGGCACTGCATCGGCCAGGCAAGTAGCCAAAGCATCCAAGGATACTGGACAGCTGCTCAGCAACTTAGGCAGCTACGGTAAAGGGGCAAAGGATGCTGCTAGTGCTGCTGGTAGTGCTGCCGGAAGTATCGGTGCTGGACCTATTGCAGCAGCCGCATCTCTTGCAGGAAAAGGTGTAGAAAGACTGTCTGATGATGACGACGATACCCGCACTAACTTCGGGGAAGGAACAGGACGTCTCCTCTCAGGCGCAGGTAGTGGTGTTGGGTTAGCTGCAATGGTAGGACTCGGTCCTATCGGTTTGATTGGGGCGGGCCTTGTTGGGGGCACTGCTGCTTTACTCAGGCAGCGTAAGCAAAAGCTGCAGGCTAGAGAAGAAGAAGCTAGACAGCAGTCACAAGATGCACAAATGGCTGCAGCAGAAGACGCTGCGTTCAAACAGTCGATGTTGAGCACTGGTCAGGACATGGGATATAACATAGGTAATTCCATGACCAACTCCTACCTTCCTGGCTATCAGATGCAAGGAGGCGGACTGTGGGCCAACATCCGTGCTAAGAAAGCGCGTGGTGAGAAGATGCGCAGTAAGGGAGAAAAAGGTGCACCTACTGAAGCACAGATGCAAAGAGCAAAAGCTCAAGAAGGTGGCTACATGAAGCCCCTGCCTGGTGGTGCTGTAGAGTTTGTTGGACCCAAGCACTCTCAAGGTGGGATCATGTTAGACCCGCAGACTGAAGTCGAGGGAGGTGAAACTATGGATAAGGTTAAAATGCGGGAGAATGGGGGGAAAGCTGGAGACTACATCTTCTCAGACTTCCTGAAGCTGGGTAAGAAAACGTTTGCACAACGCCACAAGGAGATGTTGAGCCGTGGTGCATCTCAAACAGATATACAGAAACTTGCTAAGATGCAAGAAGAAGTAGCTAAGCGTGAAGGCAGAGACGAAAACGGACCTAGAGGAGAGGAACAGATAATGCAAGAGGGTGGATTTACAGTCCAAGAAGAAACTACTGGTGTGATGCCTGCTAATATTGAAGACTTAGAAGGCTACGAGTTAGACGCAGAAGGAGCATACGCACGTGACTTCCCCGAAGGACAGAGCAGAACTGAAGAAGGTCTTTACCGTAGAACAGATGGAGATGAGGTTACTATGACTCAGGTGGACCAACTCAAAGCCAATAACCCCTGGTACGAGGATTGGGACAATTTTGATCCTACCAACCCAGAAAGCGTAGAGGCATTTCAGAAAGCATATAATGAAAGGGTGCCTGAGTCTGCTCAGATTAAGGTTGATGGTAAGGTTGGGGAGCAAACCGTAAGTGCTTACATCCCATACAAGAGACAGGAAGAAGCTACTATAGAAGGGGAGACCCCTAACCAGGAAATGGCCGAAGAGGTTGTTGAAGACACTCCTGTGGGACCAGGCATGAACTTGAGAAGAGATATCTTACTTCCCTACCAACTCATGGGTCCTCTAGCAGAACTTACGTCTAAGTACCCACAACCCAACACAGTTGCTGCTCCGGTTACTGGACGCATTAAGATGCCTCGTATGAACATGAATGCAGAGCGAGCAGCTTTGTCTGCTAGCACTAATGCAGCTAACAAGTTCATCCAGAATCAATCTGCAGGTCCCGCTGCTATAGCTGCACAGATGGCTATGAACGAGAAGCAGAGAGCCGGTAATATCGAGATTGCAAACCAAGAAGCAAGAGCTAACACCCAAGCTGCTGCACAAGAAGAGATTGGTAATCTTAGAGCATCTCAATTCGACGCAGCAAACGTGGCAAGAGCAAGACAGTTCAACGCAATGTCTCAAAACCAACGAGATCAGAACGAGTATGAAAAGCGCATGCTGGCATTCAACCAGTTAGGTACTAACTTAGCGCAGTACGCTAATGACTTGAGAGCTTACAAAGCAGAAGACAGAGTTGCAGAAGCTTCCCAAATCTCTGGGGAATACACTAGACAAAAGTATCTCGAGCAGTTACGCAGACAATCTAGACGTAGAAACTCTCCGTACTCTGGTATGAACGATACTCAGCTGCGGGAGGTTGCCGCTCAGATGGTTGCAGGTGCTCCTACTGCCGCTCTGCAAGACCAACAGCGTGTCGGTGCTGTAGTAGAGGCTGCAAATGCTGTGACTCAAGACGAGACTACTCAACAGAAAAGAGGAGGCTACATCAAGAAGATGGGCAAGGTTAAAAGAAAAAGAAGAAAGAAGTAATGGCCTATAGAAATCTATACAGTCCTCTCAGCCAGTTCGTTGACCCAGGGTCTACGGAGATATCTGAAACCCTTAGAGAACGATACTTGCTGAACTTCCAGAAGCAAGACGCAATATCAGAAAGCATGGCGCAACTTCCCGTTGCGTCATTTTCTAATGATCAGGCTATCTACAAAGACCTCTACCAAAACACTAGAGGTAAGATCGACGAGCTTGCACAAAGAGGTGACTACGAAAACATGTTCATCCCAGTGCAGACGCTGGCACAACAATACCGCGAGGCCGCAACTCCTTTGGCCAAGAACTACGAGCTATACCAAACTGACAAGGAAGCCAAAGAAAAACTCCTTGAAGAGGGTAAGATTACTATGTCTGATTACCAGGGCTGGCTAAAGAAGAGCAGGCTCTCTCAGCAAGGAGGAGACTATGTACCATACGCCGGGCTAGAGCTCGATGAAAGAGGGAAGGCCAAGATAGAAAGTTACTATGGTGGTACCCCTATCGCTCAGTATGTTGATGTCCAGCAAGAAATACTAGACGCTCTCAATGATATCCCAGAGATAAAAGAGGGAGGGTACACTGTAAAAGGATACCAAACAGGCCCAGACGGGCTGGTCTACGCTGTAGAAGACCAGCAACAAACCATTGAGTACATACCTCAAGAAACTGTTGCAGCTGTTACACAAAATATCCTGAACAGGCCCGATGTCGCTGCGTACATGAACCAAAGTGCAGACTTTGCTACGATGGATATGGATGAGCCTACCCTCAACATGATAATCTCTAAGCAGATTACAGACATGGAGGACGCAGACGAGGCGCAAGGTGCTGCTCAACTGCGTCAGATACTCAATAGCGGCTCTCCTGGCATGAAGCGTCAAGCTGCAAGAGCCATTGCATACAATAAAGACTACTCTAACTACGTTGGTACTGCACTCGCTACTAGACAGCCAAGTGCTTACGGTGGTAGCCACAAGATCAGCTACGACAAAGCCCTCAACGAAAGACTCCAAGAAGATAACGCACAGAGTGGTTCGTATACTGTGGTTACCCCGGGCGGGGAACTGATGAATGTGTCTACCAACATTGTTGACAGTACCGGAGAAGTAACGGCGAGTAGTGTGAACGACAATATCACTAGACTCCAAACAGCTAACACCTCTACGGTGCAAGCAGCAGTCCAAGTTCTGCCTGTGCTTCAAGACATCATTACCTCTAGAAACCCTGTTCCCCTCGAAGAAAGGTTTGCAATGCCAGATGCGGTCAACAATATCGCTAACGAGATTATTGCCCTCAACCCAGACTTGGACAGAGGTATAGTTGTACAGCAGCTGCAGCAGGTTAAGTCAACGATAGACTATAACAATGCAGAGATGGAAGCATCTCGTATGCTGTTACGTAAGTCTTATGGGGACTGGGGCGAGAACTTTACTGCCAACGTTCTATCCGATGTGGCCACCCAAGAAATGGAAGTGGTCGGGGGAATGGCTGACTACTACAACACTGTTGATCTGAATCAGAACTACGTATACGATGAAGAAACGAATACAGTTATTGTAAAGAACGAAGAGCCAACAGAGGGCAGTAGAGAAGCTGCTAAGATTGTGATACTGGCAAGAATGCTGCAAAATGTAGACAGCATGGACAGTGTCTTCCGTAACTCCAACGTAGATAAAATGAGCTCGATGGGCACAATCGTGTCTCAAATGTTTGGGGTTGGAGAAGAAGAAGCCGCAGAACTTATCGCCCTGGCAAAAGATGTGTCTATCAACAGAGAGCAACAAGCAACACGTCAATCTCCATACGGAATGGGCGCGCCTCAGGTCTCTGGAATGGGAGACCCTGAAACCTACACAACTACAATAGTTGATACTGCAACTCAGCTTGGTCAGAATGCAAATACTGTCCTCATGCAGAACATAGGCGCGGGTAAAAATACGTCAGATGAATTTTTGAGTAGCAAGAAGAGCGTCAACTACCGTATGGGGGTTAGCTCTACCGCTTTAGGAGATACTGATGGTAAGCTGTCTAAGGCAGTTAACGATGAACTCAAAGGAGTCAACATGAATACCTACGCCAACGTCAGTATAGTCAGAGATTCTACGATGGGTGAAGAAGTTAAGACTGTTGCTCAGGCCTTAGGCGACGGACTCAACGCAGCTGAAATAGCTGGCGTTAAGTTTACTCAGATTCTAACACCTGCTGGCATGAAAGCTGCAGTTGTATTGGACTTGAAAAAGGTCAGTGGTGCAGACAAAAACATAGCACTACCAACGTCAACAATAACGATGTTATATGATGATGTTATTCAAAGCTTTGATCCAGCATTTGCTAGCCAAATAGAGAACACCTATAATAGTCCTGGAGGAATGTTAATCAATAATGCGCTATCTTTGATGCTTAACATTCCTGGCGCCTACAGTCCCGAAGAAGGCGTGCGCATGACAGACAACATTAACGGAAGAAACTTCGAGATTACTGTATTCCCGACCATCAGGCCACTACAAGACGAAGAAACGGACATTGTCGCAGGTGTTGGTCGAGTTAAGATAAAAGCCAGCGGTAACGGGTTAGATACAGTAGAGCAGGAGATGAGTGTTAGTGAGTTCATTCAGTACTACAACGGGGTCAAGAGTATCGCCAACAATACGTAATCTATGAGCGACAGCACCCAACTTGACCCACTCAGCGGACTTCCTGTAGAGCCTTCGTATACAGATCCTCTGACAGGACTAAAAGTAAAAAGAAGCGATTTATCAAAGTTTGCTGATGGAAGCGTCACCCAAAACCTATTTGGGGCCTCTTCTACGGGGGACTTCGGTAAATACGCTGACTACGGATTGGGCGTCTCTGCTGGTAGTGTAGACTACGAAGAGATACGAGCTCAGCGGCAAGGCAACTGGGAGAAGTTCAGCAGAGGTATAGGTAAGATGGGAGTCACTGCGGCTTCTTCCTTTGTGAATACGTTCACAGGAATGGCCGGCTTGCTTGACTATGCCACCGATCTGAGTGTTCCTAGAAATCAAAAGAGTTTAGCTCGGTACGAAGCAAAGCACGCTCGTACTATTGATACGGAGAAGTGGAGAGAAGCTGCTCGAGAGAGCATGCCACATTATTATACACAAGAAGAACTGTCGAAAGTGGGTACCCCTGGAGGTATCTTCACTATGAACTTCTTGACAGACAAAGCCTTTGACGGCTTAGGATTCCTACTCGGTACAGCTGCAAGCATTTATGCTACAGGTGGCCTTGGGGTTATAGGAAGAGCAGGGCAAGCACTTAAGTTGTCTCGTGCTCTTGCCGCCTACAGAACAGGTAAGACACTTGCAAGCGGAGCATCTATCGGCAAAGCTTTAGCTACGTATAGAAACACTAGAGCTACAGCTCAAAAAGTTGGGAGCGGTCTAGCATATCTAGAGGGATCATTCTACTCTTCTCTCGGAGAGGCAGCGCTTGAAGGCAGAGAAACCGGAAAGGTTACCTATGAAAAGCTGGTTAAACAAGCGCAGGACCGTAAAGCATTTAACGGAGAAGATCCTACACTGACTGCACAAGAGATGCAACAAATAAAGCTGCAAGCTCAAGAAGCTGAGGCTGCTGCATTCTACGGCAATGTGGCTGTTCTTACAGCAACTAACGCCATCACCTTCCGTGGTCTATTGCGTCCCTTTGCAAAGTCAAGGGTCAAGTCAAACTGGCTGCGCCGCACAACCAAAGCAGAACAGGCAGCAGGTAAAGGAGCAGTTGTCGACCGATTAGCAGATCTTCCTGTTGGTGTTAGACAAGTTGCACAGGCAGGTAGATTCATGGCACCCATGTTCAAGACGTCTGCAACAGAGGGTTTTGAAGAAGCTTCTCAATACGCTATACAAGAAGGTGTCACAGAATACCAGATGGCAAAGATGGAGGATGCTGGCTTGGGTGAGCTTGCAGAATCTCTGATTACACAGAGCCGCATCAATGCCTTCGACAAAGAGTTCGGAGCACTTGGAGAAGCCTTCCCAGGCATACTTACCAAAGGAGCACAGACCTTTACCAACCCAGAAGCAAGAGAGCAGTACATTATTGGTGCTCTTATTGGTTTAGTTGGTGGTGGTAGAACGTCTGTGCGTGAGAGTCAGGCAGCACGGGAGAAGAGAGACATACAGGAGAAGCTGTTCAACGACCCTAAGTTCTACCAACTTTCAGAAAACTCTGAAAAGGCGGGTGTGGAATCGGCCTACCTCAAGGCCATGGATGAAGCAGAGGCTAGGGGAGACGAAGAGCTGTACAACTATTACCAGAAGAGACTTAGGGCCGCACAGATACTGCGTCACTACGAAGCAGGGAGCTTGGACATGTTCCGTGAGATGATAGAAGATGCTAAGACTCTCCCCGAGAAAGAGTTTAAGGAGCTGTTTGGATACGAGGAGAAGCAAAAGGTGGATCAAAACAAGGTGATAGACGATATCATCGAGCAGTCTAAGGAAGTAGAAAAGACAGCAGACGCTATTGATACGTTGTTCACCACTGCTAAAGTGCAGGGAGGCAGCAGGCTGTTCATGTCTAAGGAAGACAAAGAGTTTGAAGACGAGAAGCTTAGAGATGAGGCGTTGTATCGTCAGTTCCTTAAGCAGGAAGCAAGCACCATTGATTTAGTGCAGGGGTCTATAGGTGAGGTGCTTGATCAGATAGAGGCAATCTTCCCGGACAGTGACCTTACAATAGAGGTTGAGCAAAAAGACGGACGGAAGAGAACTGTAAACATGAAGCAGAGACTTCGTGACTACTCTCGAGCTAGGTTTGGGAGCCTAATAGATACAGAAAATGTCAGCATGGTCGGTCCCGGCCTTGCTAAAAACATAGCTAATCTTTTAATTGAAGCACAGAAGAAATTGGTAGCAGGAGAAATATCTCCCGTGCAATATGAATTGTTTGATGCCAAAGTAGCAGAGCTCACCAGGTTGATTAACGCAAAAAACAATGCAAGCACAGCATTGCGCAATCTGCTAAGAGACCCCGAGACTAGAGACCTTGCAATATCTAGGGCCAAGCTGGTCGAGACAATGGCTAGACAGGCCAAGATCGATGAGGTTGTAGACACTGCAATAGCCGACACTGTTACCCCAGAAGAGCTGGAGAACAAGATGGCCGGCTTCAAACAAAGCGGTGTGTCTCGTGAGGCAATGATCAGAGCCAAGGATGAGGTGCGTAAAAGAAAGAGTGAGACTGCATCTGCACGTAGTACATGGGATACCATGACTAGGACGGATGTTGTAAACCTTAAGAATCTCAGCCCGCTTCAAGAGAAGCTGAGAACCACGTATCTTAAGGACAGGACTCAGGAAGAGCCCAAACGAGATACTGCTGAAGCTGCACGTAAAAGACAAGCAGCACGTCAGGCTAAAGAACGTCAGAACCAAAAGCAAGATGACACTGCAGCTGGTCAGACTAAACAAGGACAGCAGCAAGACTCTGGTGAGGGAGCAACTGGGAGTGGGGCAAACAACGCCTCTAATCAAGCAGACGCACTTCTTACTACAGCTAACGGACAACGAGAGGTAGTCCTTACGCAGGATGGTAAAGTTGTTGTCAGCAGTGAGGGTACACCTATGCCCAATGACCTGCACTCTCAGCGCACAGTTGACGGCAAGCCTGTGATAGACAGAGCAGACTTGTTAGATACCGAAGAGGTCAAAGCTGGAACTGAAGTTGAGCTTGTAGTTGTAGAGGACTCCTGGTGGTTAGAAAACAGGAACAAGGCAGAGTTTGCTAATCAAGCTGAGCACATCCCAATCTACGTACGAGTGCCCGGTAAGGGTATCATTGGGGTACTCACTGCAAACAACAGCGCACTCAGACGTACTGTCTACGAAGAATTTAAAAAGGGAGAGCAGGGTCAGACTGTGACCGTGCAGATTGAAAAGAAGCACCTTAACAACAGGAACAATGCACGAGTAGAACAGCAGGATGGGACTACTGTCCCGTTCCTGTCCAATGTGATCGAAGTGTATGGTCCGGGTGTTGCTATCGGAGTTATAAAGTTCGATAGAGAATCTCCTACAGAGAAGCAGATTGTTGTTAGCACTCCAGCTGGTGCATCCCCACAAGACATAGCCGCGCTAAATCTTGCAGCAGACCAGGCCAAAGCTAGACTAGGAAAAGTCTTCCCTGGAACTGTGCTGGCATTCTATAAAGATTCAAACGGAGCCTATAGATACAATGTCCTACAAACTGCAAAGCTTAATGAAGCTGAGCAGGAGGAAGCGCTCAAGCTGTTGCAGGAGTCCTCTGACGAAGCTGCATATCAGAGACTAATTGACTTGGTTGGTTTCAATACGTTAGACCCAGGGAACTTCAACCTGAACCCAGAGCTGTTCTTATCTGTAGAGTCTGACTTCTTACCAGGAACTAACAAGAGGATAATCCGCTTGGCTATTCCTATACCTACGTCAAACCCAAAACAAGCAAATAGCTTTCTGGTTGCGGCTATCGACAACCAAACTCTTGCAGGGCTTGTCAAAGGAGAGCTAACTGCAGCAGATATAATTAAAGACAAAGCTGTTTTTGGTAACCTGATACAAGAGGTTACTATAAACGAAGATGGCAATGTGAGGACTACTGGTGTAGGATTCCAAGTGTTAAAAGGAGATGTAGCCGTAGAGTTTATCAATAGCTTTGTTCAAGAGACTGCTAACCTTATAGCAAAGAAGAGACGTCAGATGAATGCTGATCGTCTTGGAGATCCTGAATACGTTGCATCTATACTTAACGAGCAGAGAGAAAGAGCAACTACTGACACAACTGTGGGTAGTGCTAACCCTGTATCTACAGACCTGGTCCGTCACAACGGCTCTTTGTTCCATGGTATTGGGTTGAGCTTCAATTCTGCTGAGCTAAAGATTGGGGGAAAGAAGGTAACTGTCAAAACTGCACCTGTTGCAGCACCTGCACCCAACAGTAACAGCGCACAAGATCTGTTCAATAAAGCAGCTCAAGAGAGGCAGGAATCAGAAGAAAGAAGTGCTGAAGAGAAAGGACCGGAAGAAAAGAGCGAAGCGGAGCGAAACGATGAAATGGCAGAGGAGGGATCAAGTGATCCTGAAGCAGCGGCTGAGCTTGATGAACTGCTTAAGCAATTCGAAGAGACAGGAGAGGTACCTGGGCAAGAATCGGAAAAACCACCCAGCGACGACCAAATAGATAATGACGCTGCTGATGCGCCTTTCCGGTTAGCTAACGAAGCTCCTACAAAGCGCATGAACAGAAACCAGGCCAGAGCTTGGTTAAGAGAGCGTGGTATCCCAGTAGAGTTCTATGAAATTGCACAGCAAGTCGGGAACTCCGTAGCACATGGCTACATGAAGAACGCCACGGTATACCTGTGGAACAATGCAGAGGTAGGCACTGAGTACCACGAGGCATTCCACTACGTATTCCGCACCCTGCTCAATGATAAGCAGAGAGAGGGATTGTACAAAGAGGCAAGAAAGAAGTTCAACTTACCCAATGCTACCGAGCTCGAGCTTGAGGAGGCAATGGCAGAAGACTTCCGGGACTATGTGTTTACCGCAGAAGCTACAGCAGATACAATCCCAGGTAAGATCCTGAAGTTTTTCAAGGACATATTCAACTTCATTAAGTCAATCTTTATCGACCCAGTAAGCATAGACCAAATCTATTCTCTTATTGAGTCCAACAAGTTCCCAAAGAAGTACCAGAGGAATACACAGAAGTTCCAAAACACTACCGCCTACAGACTTGTGGATGGTATGAAGAAAGATGCAGAGCTCCAGAAGCAAACGATTGATTCGATCAGCACGGTCTTTATAAATCAACTGCAACAGATAAGGAAGGATAGCCCCGAGCTTGACGACAAAGTAGCAATAGCTGATCTGCTTGGTCGGAGCGAAGAGAACAAAGGTGTAATCGCAGAGTTCTTCCTGCTGCACTCTATCACGATGCCAGACGGAACATACGTGAGCGAGGAAGCTCTTGCAGAATTTGTCAAGGCTAAGACAAAGCCAGAGAGAGGTGTAATTGCAAAGAAGTATGGCTTCCGTGTAGGTATTCCTATGCTCGATGCGGTAATGACGGGCGCACTCCCAATCAGTATGGTCAAAGGCGATAAAGCCATGACCAAAAATGATAGGGACATGGCAGCCAGGATCTTCTTCCAAGTCTGGAACAACTGGTTTGATGTCACAGATGAAATTGGGAACGTTGACAAGTTTGGATTTAGAGAGGCCACTATTCTTAACTTGAAGAAGTATGGGTTTACCATCAAAGGACGGATGAAGATTAGAGAGGGTCTGCAGCAAGACGAAGACCTCGCTCAGAAAGAAGAAACTAACTACGATAAGATCTACGCTATATCTCACTTTGAGCAAGACCCCATCAAGACCGTCAGTCAAGAGGTACGATTGATGTTCTCTCGTATACTGAACCAAAATCCCAACAAGCTTGGAATGTATACGTACACTGACGTAGACGAAACAATACGTGCTGCAGTGGCCGCATCTGTAGGTTCTTTGTCGTACGAAGAGATTCTTGGTAACATACAAGAAGCCGCGCAGGTCCACAAAGTATTAGAACCTGTTGCCGCTTACCTGTCTAGTGGTAACGTAAAAGCATCAGACGCTGCTGCACTTAGACGTTTCCTTACTAAAGCCTACACGGAACAACGTATCGTCCAAGAAGAGATGGTTGAGGAGGCAATGCAAGTTCGACTGGTCAACTCTGACCGTAAAAGTGCTGCGATTGCTTGGCAAACTACATGGGGCAGAGAGGGCAAGCAAACCTCAGTTGTAGACAGACAGACTGCTGTACTCAAAGAAGATACAGATGGGAATGTTGTGTTTCATAACAACATCGTAAACGGGAAGGACAGATTCACACAGATAAAGGGCGCTATCCTGGCTTACAACAAAGCCACTACACTCGAAGCAAAAGCTGAAGCACTTGGTGACTTCATGTGGTACATGTCATTGGGCATGGGCCGCACGCAAGAAGAAGCCAATAGAAGAGTCCTGGCATACGTGCAGAAGCATGGTAATCAGGAAGCAGACAAGATGTTTAACATCACTGCACGTCTTGCTGGAAAGGTGATGAATGTGACACGAGAGGGCGGGGTAATCAAGAAGATCTCTCTCAAAGAAGGACCTGTAGTAAACTTCTTCAAAGCTGAGGGCAGTAGTGTAAAGGCACTTGCTGAGGTAGCTGCAGAGTTTACTCTCCCCACTGCATTAGCATACGTTGATGGACAAGGCAAGACAATCTACCCGTACAACTTACCTACCACTTTCAGCATACACCTAGAAGACTTAGCCAAAGGTGAGGAGTCAGAGCTGTATCAGCTCATGATGCAAGACCCGTCTTTGGCAATGAACTTCGGAGAGAGCGACAAGGCCCGTGCCTTGATGTTGTACCTCATTGAGAATAAAAACTTTGAGATAACCAGCTTTAGCCTCGACTCTCTGATGAACGAGGTCTTAGAACAAGGGGCAATAGGTTATAACAAGCTGTCGGAAAGGGATTCTCTCATACTGAGAATGAACGCTTTCCTTAATCAAAACCAGGAGTTCGCATTTATACCTCTACCCGTACAGGAAACGAGAGGCCGTATGGACTTCTTGAAAGTTCCTAAGTTCGGAGACCCAGTTGCCACGTCCATGGATAAGGCAGGCATCCCAAGACAAGGAGGAGTCGCTAACATGATACGTCGCATTGTACTAAGAGATCTTGTGCGGATAGCCACTAACCCGAATATAAACGGGTTCCACTTGTCAGGATTCACCGACGCAGAGGTTGGAGGTCTTAAGTTGTCTGAGCTTGTACAGGATGCGATGCAACATCCTAGAGATCCCGTCTACAAGGAATTCTTCGACGCAGTTACTGAGCAGGTCAATAATTACCTAAACACTGAACTGCTCCAGTACAAGGATGACTTCATGAAGGAGCTTGTCAAGTACAACATACTTGCAGTAGAGGACGGAAAATACGTGATACCGGAAGGATCGAGATTGGACGACAGTAAGAAAAGATACGGAGACGCTAACGCTCTCGTAGAATCCTATATAATTACTGACCTGATCGCACGAGTAGAAATGGCACAGATGTTCCGTGGTGGGTTACCACAGTTCAAAGACGTTGCCGCTTTCTACAAGCGTATGGGGCTGCTAAACACCCCCGGAGATAAGTTCTTGATGCGAGGTGAGTTCCAGGGGGACGAGAACTACGGTATGCCTGAGGTCATAAAGGAGGCGAGCATACAAAAGCTAAACCTGCAAGATCCCTATCACAACGAGATAGCTGATAGGATCTATGATATGTACGTCAAGTACTTCATCGAAAGGGTGGGTAGAAGCCAAGAAGAAGCTGAAGCAGAAGCTAAAGCTCTCGCGGACCAATACCGCACTACGAATCTAGACGCTGACCATACTGACGCACAAGCATTTATCTCACCACGCATGTTCCAGTATATCGAACAGGGACTTGCTAGATGGACACCAGAAGATGACGTTTGGTTTGAGAAGTACATGTCGGGGGAAGGAGAATGGGCAGCACCATTTACTCCTGCCTATAAGTTCTACGCAGAGCAGATGCTTATTGACAACGGGACGTTGATAGCAGACATGCAGAAGAACTCGTATGTTGTTCTCACCAAGGAGTTAGCAGAAGGCAATGAACTGTTGACCGCCATGTACAACCGCATGATGGACCCCAACGACCCTATTGACATCATCAATACAGAGTCGGCTAAGAAAGGATTCAAGGGACAGCTATTTCAAGTTGACCAGTCTGCAGAAGGAGCGATGTTCGATGGGCTGCAAGCAAGAGAGATGGATGCATCCAAGCTCTTCATGCCGCAGATAATCAACGACAAGGCAGACATGGAGGCCAAGATGAATCGTCAGATTCGTAAAGGCATCCCGTCTATGGTGGAGAATGATGTAACGTACACTTTGCCTGACGGAACTACCCTAACCGGCGAGGAGTTACTCAAGCAATATCACCAAACACACAGTGATATTGTCGACGCACAGTACGACAGGTTAGAGAAAGAGCTTGGGTATGATAAACTCAAGAAGGACCCGTCTAACCCAGAGCTGAGACTGAACTTCTTGCAGAGAGTTAGAGAGTTAATCTACGATAACGCGGCACGCAACAACAAGATTGACTCCAACCTCGACAAGCAGATGATAATTGTAGAGGACATTCTGCAGCAGAGATACGACTTCAATGTTCCTATCTCTTTCCCAGTATACCAGAGAGAGTACCAGAACCTCATCTCGGCTTTGTTCAAGACCAATGTACACTCTGTTAAACTGCCGGGCCGTGAGCTTGTGCAGGTTGCAGGACCAGGTAAGTGGAAGATAGGAGATGAGGTAAGAGAGCTGCGTCACTTAGATATAGACCCCAAGACAGGCAGAGTAAAGCACGCAGAGATAATGGTGTCGGAAGACATCGCTGAAAGACTTGGCCTTGAGATAGGAACTACTGGTGTGCTCTACCGTATCCCCAACCAGGACTACTCATCTAATGTACCCTCCAAGATTGTAGGTATACTCCCAAGAGGATACTCGAAGACAGTGATTGTCCCAGGTAACATTACGATCCAGACTGGTTCTGACTTCGACATCGATAAACTGTTTGCGTTATTCCGTAATACTAGCCCCAAAACAAAGCTGGCTGAGAATAAGAACCGCATGCTTGACTTCGTGGAAGCTGTATTGCTTGACCCCAGCACTGCACCTTATCTGTTTAAGCCACTTACACAGGACACACTGGACGCTTTAGCTAGTGACCCAGAGATTGCAAGAGACGGAGCTCTACCATTTGACCATCCGCTAGTTGAGGTTCGGATGGAGTCTAACTACAAGAGTGCAGCCACCCTGGTTGGTGGATATGCTAACGGCATCACGGGATGGAATATTGCCGCAGTTGCTGCAAGATATGCAGACCCAGAATCCGACTACGTCAGTGACGGTATTATCGTAGATGCGTCGAAGCATTTCTTACTGAACGGTGTGTTGCTTAACCAAATCAACGTAACCTCTCCCTTTACAGGAGAAAGAACACTTGACGGTATGGTAGAAAGACTTTCTGCCGCACTTGACGCAGCCAAGGGATTGATTCATAACACGTTGAACGATAACGAGCATACGCTGAACGCGACTGTTTACCTGAAGAGCATAGGATTCGAAGATGCAGACATTGTAGCTCTGATGACTACGCCTCTGGTGCGTCAGTTCGTTGAGCAAAGACGCACGTTCCCCAACAAAGGAGTAGGAACTGTCTTCAATGAATTGGGAATCGCTCGTAAAACGTATAAGAAGATTGTCAAGAATGACAAGGAGATGGAGACCTCTGTCGTCGACACCGCAGAACTGAAAGAAATAACTGCTGCAGGTGAGACTGATACAGAGAGAGCCGAGAACGCATTCCTTGCTTTTGCAAAAGCATACGCAGCTGGTAACAGCTTAAGCGAGTTCTACAAAATTATTGCTGCAGATAACCTTGATGGCATGGGAGACTATGCTGAAAAGGAGGCTTATCTCGATGTACTGGAAAACTACAGACGAGGTAAGGACGGCAACATTGTAGGATACACTGAAGTGGAGAAGATACTGGAGGGAGACGCATACCCAATGGCAAAGGCTCACTTCCGACAGTACCAACGTGAGGTGGAGATGTCTACACAGCTGTTCCTCACCGCATCTGTTGGTGTGAGAGCATTTAAAGAACAGTTCAAAGAAGTAACTGGTAAGATTAAATTATCAGAGCAAGAACACAGGTACATAGACAGAGCAATGTTCTACCACATCTTGACGAAAGATGGATCTCCGCTGGCAAGTTTCATGAGTAAGGATAGAGTGCGGCAGATGTTGCTGAAGCCTAACGACAACCTCTACACACAGGTGCAACAGTTGTTGGATGACGTCCCTGCACTTGAAGACCACGCATTCTTAGGGAGCGTAGTAGAGAGCCCCGGTTACTCTGACGAAAGAAACCGTGTGTGGGGTATCTCCATAGAAAATACTGAGAAGATGACGGCTCAGAAAAGAGACGAGGTCATCCAGTCGTTCCTCGACATATTGTACAATCCCGAGAAGTTTACGGCGGGAATGGAGAACGCCGAGGAGATGAATGGCAGAATACAAAAGGTAGCTGAAGACCTGGTACTTAACTCAATAATTACCACGGGTCTGGCACCCTCATTCGGATCGTACTACAACTCTATCCCGCTTGACTTCTTCCTGAAAGTAAAGAATGAAGAGACCGGCGAGACTCTAATGGAATACTACCGTAGAGAAGAGGCTAAGGTCAAAGCAGACAAGGATTACTTCTCTGACTTCATGTTTGACTTCATCCAAAACTTTGGAACAGCTAGAGTTGGGGGTCGTCCTCTTGTCCCAAAGATGAGCGGGGCCTTCAAGCTAACTCAGGACGGGATGCAGGCTACACTTCGAAAGGCAGATCAAGAGTCTACTGACTCTCCTCTGTTTGCAACCAAGTTCAATAGAAAGCTGGGAGTAGATAAGATATCTGTATACCAACTACAGGACGGAGTGTACTACAAGATCCAAAGTCTTGGTATCGGGGGTAAGCTGTTAGAGCTTAACTTAAGAGACGAAAACGGGGACATAGTTAGAACGAGCTTCTACAACGCAGAAACGGGAGTGCTTGAAACTGACATTGTTAGATTCAAAACGTTTAGCGGTAAGAGTAAAGTTGTAAAATTGCAGAACCGTAAAGGAGATACAAGAGGACGCGTACTCCCAGCTGCACGAGTGAAGAAAGAACTGAACCAGCCGTCCGACTCTAAGAACATAGATAAAGCCTGTAACTCATGAGCTGTAGCTACCGCATAGGAGGAGTAGAAAACCAACTTCTCAACGATGTATTCTTCTACATTGAAGACACTAATGCAGATACACGAGCTGCGTTCAAGATCGAAGACATACTAGAGAAGCGGAATATTGCATTCCGAGACGAGAATGAACTGTTCTTGGTCGACATGCCTGGAACACAAGAGGATATAGGCAACATCAACGAAGCTGCTAGAGCATTCTTTGGTGTGATGGGAGATCTTGTTAAGAGAACGCGTGTAGGGAACAGCACAAGATTAGAAGTAGACGACAACATTATGCGTCTCCTTAGCCCTAGTAGTAACATACAGAATACTTCTGTAAACAATACTACTATGGAGCGTTTAGATGAAGTTGATGATGTGGTGGGAGAGGACCCACTAATCAGTGAGGCCTTTGCTCGGAAGCAGAAAGTCAACGACATAACAGATAAGATTGTATCCAACTTAGAGAGGCAGATAGAAAGACTGCAGCGATTGGAGCAGAGCGATCCTGTCAAGAAAAGAACCAACGAGCTTAACCTTCTGAAGAGAAAGCTGCGGTCAATAAAGAAAGGGAGAGAGTCGGTGGAGAACTACTACGACTACGTAGACTATGTGTACAACCTGACTCAGCGTGCTACTACGTTCATGAACAACGTAGAAGACAAGTACGCTGTGTCCTACAAGACTATGCCAAACGAAGATCGAGCTGAGATTCTGAGGGATATCTCTGAACTTAAGCAGACTCTTGATGCGTTCTACGTAGAGGAACGTGAGATATCTGTGATCGACCAGCTCGAAAGGAGACTGATTGATATGCGAGATCAATCTGGTGTAAAAGAGGAGATGTTAGATAAGGTGATTATCTCCATGGCTAACATGAGAGACTTGAACGACAGATACTTAGAGATCGCTATCCCGATACAGGCCGATGTGTTGTTGGAGTATGCTCCACTTGAGGTCAATAAAACTCTCAATGCAACTATAGAAAGACTGCAGAAAGCATACGATGAGGGGAACTACGATATCCCATTTCAAGGCTTGCGTAAAAGAGACCCTCGAGCACTCAAAATATATAAAGAGGTTGGACTGGTTCGTAACAGCCGCGAACGTAGAAGACAGCTTCTTCAGCTGAACATACAACAACTTCAGGAACAGTTAATCGGAAGGGACCACATCATCAGGGAGCTGAGAGAAACTCACCAAGACGCCTCTGCATTTTCCATGTACGCTGATCCGCTGGTGTACAGCTCTGAGCTTAACATACAGCTGTTCGGTAATGTAATCAAGGCTGAGTTGATGGCCGCACACCAAAAGACCATCGATAGTAAGTACGACCTAGAACCTGCGTTTAAGAAGTTCCGTGACTGGAAAGGGGGGAAGGAAGACCAGCCAGGCAAGATGTACGAGGACATCCTAGAGGTTCTAAACATCAACCAGAAGCAGGCAGATGGTACGTTTAAAACTGTGCGAGCTCTAGCATTCGTGCAGCCATATGATATGAACAAGTTTAAGAAGGCACAGGAAGAAGCCTTCGAACTGTTCCGTAAGCAACACAACTACCCCGAAGACCCCGCAGACTTAGATGACTTCTTTGCTTCAGCAGACGGTAGGCTCTACAATGCTGCAGTAGCAGAGTGGTATAGGGACAACACTGACCCACTTGACGGCAGAGATGGGAAACCATCTGCACAAGATATCGTAGACGAGATGATCCGTGAGCGGAATAACATTGACGCTGCGCGGTCACAGGCATTTAGAGATGGGAGAGAGCAAGAAGGAAAAGAACTTAGCTACCAGTACCACGCACTGGACTTAGAGATTAAAAAAGTATACCGCCAAGGAAAGGATGGCTTTCAGATTGTGGGTAAGCTCACCAAGCCAAAGGATGCTTTGTATGCTAACCCAAAGTATACCAACATGGCGCCTGAGGCTAAGGAGTATCTAAACATTCTGTTGAATATATACAGGGTGCACCAAAGAAAACTTGGTATAGCTCCTATGTTACAGAACCCATGGGACGAGTTCTCTTACCTGCTCCCATCCATACGGAAGAGCGCAGTAGAAGAAGCCTTGGAAGGTAACGTAAAGAACTCTGCAATTAATCTGCTGTCTGATAGCATTATGCTGCAAGAGACCGACACTGAATTCGGTGAGCTGGTAGAGTCTAATGGAGAACGAATGCAGTTTGTCCCCCGCTACTTTACCAACCTGGTAGACGAAGCTCTTGTGTCTAGAGATGCTACGAACAGCATCATCAAGTTCCTAGATATGGCAAACAGATACGAGGCCAAGGCTAAGATGCTTGGTGTCGTAAATGTGATGAAAGACTCCGTTGCATCTAGAGATGTAAAGGTTATGCTTGAGTCTGGGAACTATCTCTTAGATAGAACTGCGCAGAAGCTAGGGTACAACTTGGAGAGAAAGACAAAGGGCAAAGACTCAAAGACCTACAAGCAGCTGGAGAGTTTCATAGACAACGTAATCTTTGGAGAGACCATCAAAGGAAATGCACGAGCATCTATCTTAGGTAAGATATCTGTGTCTAAGCTGGTGGGGCAGGCAACCGCACTCACTGCACTGTCTCGGTTGTCAGGTAACGTACTCCAAGCTGTTAACCAGCTTACTATTGATAGCGTGATGAACGCATCAGAGGGATGGGCTGGTCAGTTCTTTAGCAGAAAAGACCTGGCTCGCGCACGATATAAAGTGATGGCAAGCATGTCTACGGAAGGACTTGCTCCTAAGTTCAATAAGGTCACCAAGCTCAATAAGATGCTAGAGATGTTTGATGTGATGCAAGAAGGAGCCATGACATTTGACCAGAGCACAGGTACTGCTGCAAGAAAAGCAGTGGACTTTGGAACGTCATTCGCGTTTCAAAGAGGAGCTGAATGGTTCAACACTGCTGAGAAGATGATGGCACTTGCTATCTCTATGGAGGGAAAGCTTTTAGATAAGAGCGGGAAGGTCATCAAGACAAAAGATGGTAAGCCTGCCAACCTCTGGGATGTGATGCAGATCAATAAGAAAGGGAGGTTAGTAGTAGACCCCAAGGTTGCAAACTTTGGTAAGGCAGAACAAGCCAGGTTTGCTGCTAAACTGAACGGCCTTGTGAAGCGTACCAACCAGCTCAAGGGACAGTTTGATAAGACTATTCTTGAACGGCAGAATGCCACAAGACCCATGATGCTATTCCGCAAGTTCTTGGTACCTGCATATAGGAAGCGCTTCGGGCACAAGGCAGGTGGTTACCACGTAGATGTAGAGCTCGGAGATATAACCGAAGGATACTACACTACTATGTTCAGATCCTTTGGGGCAGCAGGAAGACTGTTTGTAAAAGGAAAAGTTGCAGAAAGTATTAGAACGCTGGTAGGCAGAGGCGGCACACAAGGCAAGGTAGAAAGAGCCAACATGATTAGAGCGGCACATGAACAAGCCTATCTAACGCTGCTAAAAATCTTAACTGGTGCACTTGGAGCAATGATGGATGACGACGATGAGTATGATAACTACGCAACGCACTTCTTAATCTATCAAGGTTACAGATTGCAGACAGAACTTAACGCGTTTCGTGATCCGAATGAGTTGTTCAGGCTCATGGAGAACCCAACCGCAGCCAGTAAGTTTCTCAAAGATCTTGGGGACGTAGCTACATCAAGTAATGCACTGCTTTGGAACCAGTTAGGGTTTACTGCACTGTACCCCGACGAGGATGTGTACTACCAGCGTAGAGCAGGCAGGTATCAGAAAGGAGACCTCAAGTGGTTCAAAGAGTTGGAAGATGTCTTCCCAGTTGCTTCTGGTCTGATCAAATCTACCAACCCCGAGCAGGCATCTAAGTACTACCAAATCAATAAATAAGGCCTAAAAAGGGGGTGGCGAAAGCCGACCCCCTAATTTTCCTTACTTACTCTTACGTTTGACAGCAACCATGAACAACGTAAGATACCCCATGAGATCCATGAGGGTATCCTCCGTGTCGCCGTCAACACCTAAGTTCTTGAGTCTACGCAGCTTGTGCTCTATCTGTCCCTCTAGCAATTGGATTGAGGATAGGTTACAGAATAGGTTGACATCAGAGAGTGCACTGTTACCGTAAGCCTTGTTCTTCTCAGAAAGAAGATCTTTTAGCTGGTCCAGTATATCATGTGCTTCTTTGATTACGCCTTCTGCTTCCTTCACGTCAAGAGTTGTTGTTGCGTATTCATGTTCCCAAAACCTTAGTTTGTCAGTCCCAGCCATTGTCATACATTTTTATTTGTTCCTCTTCGGTAACAGGCTTGGGAAGTTCGAACCAGTTAATGGGTTTTTCGATACGATCATTGATATCGTAGAAATGTCCATTACCATGGAAGCCACCATTGCCACCGCTGTATGCTTCTGCTGCAGGATGAGCAGACTGCACTACGGCAACATCAATGTGCTTTGAGAACTTCTGAGCGTGTTTACCCCAGAGGACAAATATAGTATGTCTCCGTCTCTCTTGGACCATTTTTAGTACCTGCACCACAAACCAATCCCACATACCGGCATGGGCACCAGGTGTTTTCTCTTCAACAGTGAGACACGTGTTGAGTAGAAGAACACCTTGCTTAGCCCAATGCTCTAGCGTGTGATCAAAGTCATCGAGTGACTGGTTGTGATCGAACTGTGCGCACAGCTCTTTGTGTATGATACGTAAGGATGGTGGGATAGGCTTGTGACCCACCCCAAAAGCTAGACCAGTAGCTTGTCCATTGTGATACGGGTCTTGTCCGAGTATCACGACTTGCACTTCGTTTAGGGGACAGAGCCTAAAGGCTTTGAAGATGTCCTGACGCTTAGGATATATCTTCTTGCCCTTAGACTTTATCTCCTCCACAGTGAAGTCGAACTGTGAACTATCAACGAGTGACTCTAGTTCAGGCCACCCGTAGTCCACACCTTCGAATAGTGGATGCATTATATCTGATAATATTCTTTGTTAAACCTCTCGTACTTCATGTCAGGTATATCATGTAGTTCGGCCCCGTCCGGAAGTTCAATGAAGAGTCGCTTCTCCATGTTCTTCTTTAGTTCGGGGTTCTTGTACAGTATCTGACCTGTCTTTCCGTTGCTATCGAAGCCATGATAGTCAAGTATCATGAGCTTCCATATGTCATCAATTTGCGAGTATTCTCCGTTCCTAAAACGTTGGTAAGAGTTCTTTGCAGAGTCTGGGACATCAAAGATGAAGAGAACATGGTACTTGTCCACGTCAACAAATTTGATAAAATTAGGCATAGCACACATTGCAGCCTCGAACTTCATAAACAGCGTCTCTCCAGAGAACCGATACAGCAGTGCAATGCACTCGTCGTATTCTTCTGTTGAGATAAACGCATTCACAAAGAGCGAGTCCCACAACATGTACTTCTTGTTACCCCCCAGAAAGGGGAGCGCAAAGATACTAGAGCTAGTCAAGAGAGAGTTCTTGAGATCATAACAAGCAATCTTGTCACGATGCATACCTCTCTTGATAACGTTCACCTTGTGCTTTGTTTTCCCATACGTTATCGATGAGCCCACCTTGATCTCAAGGGGACCGCTGTCTTGGTACAGACGTATTATGTCTGAACCTTTGACTTCTTCTCGATACTCTGTAGGCTTATGCAGCCTCACCGTACGCCCATCAACGGGCGTCAAGCTAAGACCTTTGGCATCAGTCATCTTTCCATATATCTAACTCATCCTGAGAAATGTCTATGCACTGCAAGGGGGGAAGCCTCAGCCCATAACGGGCCAAGTCTTCATCCGTCTTAAGCAGATAGACGAGGTTGAAGTTCTTGAAGAACTCAGTGATACCTTCGACCATACCGAACTTCTCGACATACTTGCGTATGGCAAAAGATTCGAAGTCTTTGGTTCTGTCTTTCAACCAGTTCTCGGCAGTCTTTATCCCCACACCCGGAATACCTACGATGTTATCTGTGCTGTCGCCCATCAAACACTGAACCCACAGAAACTTAAGAGCTTCGTCGGGGGACGTGTGTGTGAACTCCGCTTTCCCATAGTTGTAATGCATCCCAACACATTGTTTGAGTACATCCTTGTCCGGGGAACAGATAATAGTATTCTCTTCGTGGTTGTATGAATAGTAGCTAACGATATCGTCAGCCTCCAGCTCAGTTACATAAGTGAAGCCCCACTTCTGCTGCGCATACTCCTTCAAAGAAGGGAACAGCACAGATCGGTTAGACTTCTTACGCTTGGCCTTGTATTCAACATCTACATCATACCTAAAGCACTTGCCTTGAGTTAGAAAACCCGCATACTTAGTAGTATTGCACTGGTTCAAGATGTCGTGGACACGCTGGTCAAGACCTGCTATGGCCTCTTCCAACGTATCCCGGTTCATCTCGTAGTACAGTAACGAGTCTGCGTCAATCAAACAAACGGCCTTTCCTTTAGGAAGTCGTTCAATTTGCTGACTCATGTTACATCACTGATAATAGTTCTTCTGACTCTTGGAGTTTGTCTGAAGCACGCATGTTGTCCTCCTGTATCTCACGGCGCATCTGTTCCCATTGCTGGTCAGTGAGCTCCGCATACTTGGAGGAGTGATACATACTACCGTTCACACCAGCGAGGCTAGAGTGCACGAAGTATTGCAGGCACCGAATAGCACCATCCTCTGAGTTAGGGATAGCACCGATATGCATCGGGTCAACAAAGACGTTGTGAATCTCACCACTGTACCATGCGATGTAGTACAGACCGCCGATGTGAAGACCAGGGACGCAACTACGATCGTCGTTAGTGTCCACTTGGTCCCAGGACTCAAGCCTATGAGTCTGTCCTACCTTGATGAAGTGACCTTTGTTGTCACCACAGTAGAACGCATCACCGCCTCGGCCCATGACAGAAGGTTCGAAGAGACGGTCCTCCACAAACTCGGGAAGTCCTTCACTCTCAATCTCACCAGTATCTACATTGAACGTGCGTGTGTAGCGAGGAACTTCTTCCCCACTCTCAGCATCAAACTTGTGCAGAATCTCACGACTAACTTTGTAGCCATTGAGTAGGCCCTCGTTAGTCACTTTGATTTGATACACAGTAGCTAGCTCAGTTGCTACATCATCTGCAATACCCTTGTCCAAGAAGATCTGCTTGTTCTCCGGATGCACATACTTCATGTTAACGAAGTCCGCAAAGCGAGACACGAAGTCCTCACCTTTCTTCTTGACGTAAGGGTTACGCAGAAACCTAGTCCACAACTTCACGATGGGTGCAAAGTCAATGTTCTTGTCAATCGAATCCATTATTCTTTCGACAAGAGATTGGGGCATAGGTATGTCGGAGATCTTCTCATCCCCATAGGTCAAGAAGTATTCTTTAGTGAGCTGGTCCTGAACCAGGTAGCTGCACTTAGAACGAATCTTACGATTCGCGTCGACACCATTATCCGCTATTATCTCCATGATCTGGGCTACGTTCTCATCGTAGTCCTCCTTGAGCGTGGCAAAGTTCGCCTTAGCAGCGTACTCGTTCAAGGCAGTCATAGTAGCAGTATTACTTGGTACGACAAAGAAGTCTTCCCCTATAGATATAGAGACGTTCTCCCCCACCAAATTAATGTTCACCATTATCTGTTTTGATTAGTTCTTGAGGTGTAAAACCAAATCTCATCCGGGGAACCTCAACCTCCGGAATATCGATATCAAATTTGTTGTAGCCCTCTAACACAAACTTGTACACTTCTAGATTGCTGTGACTACCTGATGGATTACACTCCAACATCCAGTCACCAATCGTTTCAGACAAGTCATTTAGTACGCTACATACGTTAGCAATCTCTCTGTCGTATGCGTCGATGCTTGGTACATCTACAACAAAGAAAGAGCGAGACGCCTGCTGTCTCAAAGATACGTCGCCATCATCGCAAATGTCTTGATACTCTATAAAGTTCTCTAGGTAACTCAAGAACTCTTGGGTCTCCTGATCTCGTTCAGGCTGAAACCAAGTGGTTTGAATATACCTGTCAATAGTTCTGTAGAGTTTGTTAGCTGGGGGCAGCAGTTCACGTGCAACACGATTACCCAACCACATCCAAACACTCTTGCGATTCTTGCGGAGATACATACCAGTTAGTGCAGCTTTTAAATACTCAGTAACAGTGATGTTACCCTCTTCATCCATGGTAAAGAAGAAATCATCAACATGTTTCCAGTTTGTATTCTTACGCGCGTGCCTAGTGTTAGCTTCCGACATCCTGATAATCTGAGGCGAGTTGTGATCAATAACTTGCCCCTCTTCAGGATTGTATTTGCTAGGGCTCCAGGCATTGGACGGGCCGACTTCATGGAACAGCACAGGGCTGCGTTCCCAATCACCATCGGCATGTGTCCCTTTCTGAAACCATGTAGGTACACGAGGTTTAAGAATAGCGGCTGCTAACTTGAGCTTCATCTCATCTTCACGAGTGCCGTAGAATGTGGGGACAGTAGAGTTCAAGACCTGTTCGATCTTTGGCTCTACCTTATCCCACACCCATTTTTCTTCTCGTCTGTTGAGACGAAGAGTGTAGCCAACAGTCCGCTGCTGAAGCTTACGAAGCTCCGCTGCACTTAGCTGCTTTGTTTGTTCTCTCTCTTCAATCTTAGACAGCATCAACTGTACATCATCAGGCACTACTATCTCATCATAACTAAGAAGAGAGGGGGAGTGCTGGTCCAAGAGTTGGGCTATGACCTGCTTGAGGTTGTCGTGTTTCGTCTTAGCCGCAATCAACTTTGCTTTCTGCTCAGGACGAGTCTCCTTGAAGATCTCATCCGCAAGGAAGTCCTTGTCGATTGGGGTAATAAGTACGAATCCACCACCTTCTCCAGTCAGGTATAGATCCTTCATCTTGGAAGCCCCTCCGTCCTCTGCATAATAGATACGGGATAGGTTACCTGATGACCAGTTGTCTAGATCTGCACGGTTGATCGTATTGTAGTTCTTCGTTATCACTCTGACACGGTACCCAGGCAACATCTTTTTAGGGTTAGCGTATCGAATGCCAGAGGATTTGAACATCGGTCGAATCGTAGACGTATCGACCATACGAGCAATCTGGTTCAGACCCATCAGATCGTTGCTGACTTCTTCTGAACTAGAGTTTTTGTACAGAACATTAGAGCATAATTCAATCCATTTCAAAAAGTCTTCTTCTTTCAGTGCTTCTTCAATCAATTCGCCTGCCTCATCGGCGGCACGTTGCAACATCTTTTGCAGATACTCCTTTGTCTTATCGTTGTAGATTACCTTCTCACGTGATGGGGTAACCTCCACACCTTCACGCACCACAACCTCATTGCCGTCATCGTCAATGTAGGCCTGACGCATCGGACACTTGATGCCGATGTTACCATGCAGGTCCTCCATCTCCATCTCACGGAAGTCAATACTACCATAGTTGATACCGATAGAATCACCAGGGTTCTTGACAATCACAATATGTGGCTTGGTGTACCAGCTGCTACCCTCTGATACAATGCACGTGGGTGTATTGATAAGTATGTTCTTAGAGATATGCTCAGGGAACATTCCCCCGCTTGCATACTGCGTAAAGAAATCTACGTTGTGGATGTAGGAAAGCTGGTCACGCACAGCATTGTTGAATGCTCTACGATTGTGCTTCTTCGACCCAAACGAAATCTTAGTGTAGTTCTTATGCGTCGTTGCTTTGTAATACGCTGGATCTCCATTGCTTAGGGTAATCTCTCCGTCTGCATCCCACTTGCTGATTGCAAAGTCAGTCTTGTAGGGGTAGCAATGCATCTTGAAGAGCTTCCCATTGTATACAGTCTCGATGGTGTAGTGCGAAACACCCGTAGACAGAGCGATCTTGCTACCCAAACCGAATGCACCGAAGTTCTCTGCGGTGTTACGCTTTGTGGAATAGCCAAGCTCGAGCATGCCTTCGAGTCTACGTCCACCGATACCTACGCCATAATCAATAATCTCTACCGTGTCGCAATATCCTGTGCCTTCGTCGTTTTCAATGTAAAGTACCTTGACTCTATGTTGGTCCATGTCAAGGTGCTCAAGGTTATAATAGCTAGGATCGAAGTTTGAATCTTCGTACTCAGCTCCTTCGCGGGTGATGAAGTACTCCGATGCCTCTGCTTTACCTGTCAGTATCTCTATCGCAATCTCCTTCTCACGTTGTGAATCGCAGGCGTTAGTTACCAGCTCGCGGATAGTAGAAGGGATTGGGGTAGAATACTGCGTTGACTGGAGGACATCAATAACCAGGCGCTCTGCACCCTTGTTGATTATCTTCTCCAGACCACGTGTGTTAGATTGGGTTGACTGCCCAATGGTCTTGATACTCATGTTCTATAACTAATTTAATTGCATTGTACTGTTTTGTTTCTTCTGCGCTTAAACACTTTGTGTCTGCATGAATAATCCTGTCGACTACACGCTCTCCGTAGATACGGTCAGAGTTTTTACGTAGCCATTTCATGGTAAGATCAGGAGGCATTGTTCTAGTCCCCCATCCAAGCACAAAGTGTGTTACAACAAAGTGGTCGCCAGTATGTCTAGCTCCCATAAATACAGAGGGCCAGATAGTTCCGGCCCCTCCATATGCTACCCCGATTAGTTCACCGGGCTTCGGGGGGTCAACCCCCTTTCTTAATTTAAATTCTTTCATGTTCCTGTAAATAAAAACGACCCTCACAAAACTGTGGGGGCCGTCATTTCTATGATTCTGCTTACCGTCTCCAGAACTTGCTTCTGGTTCCGTGGTACGAACAGGACAGGTGGATCACCCTGTTCGTTTAGTAGCTTCATAAACATCTTCCATTTCAAGGGAAACCTCTCGTTCGCATATCCCTTACACTCTATAATCCATTTACCTTTGGGGTCTATGAAGTCAGGAGTATACGTGATGTCGCGGACCTTGTGAGTCTTCTTGTCCTTATAACCAGTCTTGCCGTTGTCCTCGTATCTACTATTCTCATAGTGAATACCCTCAAACAAAACGTACTTCTTGGTCTCATACTCAGACTGAATGCCGTTCTCTTTGAGCTTCTGATAACAAAACGCTTCGAGTAAGCTGCGAAAGTTTATTCCGTCGACTTGCTTTTTTCTTGCGTTTCGTACTCTTGTTGATCGGGTACCAGCATTTTGTACTGTTCTGGATCTATGTCTTTTATTTCTTGAAGCCACTCTCGTTCCTGTTGTTTTGCCTTTTCTCTCGTTCCTACATCTAATGGTGTCTTGGTTCCTAGGTTAGCCATCAGAAGGGCACATCGGTGTAGGATTGCGTCGATCCGCTGCTGTTTGTCTGACATATCTCTTCATTGATTAGTTGTTGCGTTACTTGTAACCCGTGATCCTTAATCAAATCAGATACGTCCTTGCTGCAATATACACTGGGAATACATACGTTAGCAAGTCCAAACTGTTGGCATATCTTATTGGCCATAGTTTGTCCAGGATTCTGATCTGAATGAAAGTCGTTATCGTACAAGACGATTACTTCTTCGAACCTTTCTTTGAGCTCCTGGACGAACGCTTCTTTGGGCATTTGCATTTCGGATTGTAAAGCGATGGCGGAGTAGCCAAGCACCTCCAAACACATGACATCCTTGAGGGAACTTGTGAGAAATACAATCTTACCGGTGCGAGCCAATTGAGAATACCCTTGAACCACGCTTTTACCGACGTTAGAGTACCATTTATTTTCTTCTTCATGCGGACTATAAATCTTATAACCGCTGTTAAAACGGAAAGCGTAACTGATACTATGCGGGTGAAAACGTGTTTCATTAATCCAAAAATATTCTATCGGGTGGACGTCAAATCTAACCAATAAACTCTTTGGAATGCAAAACTTCTTCCAATAATCTGCATCTGCACTAGACCAATGTCTTGACTTGATGCGTATTACGGCACGTTTTAGTGGGGTCCTCCGATATACATACTTCTTAGCAGTAGGGGCTACGTCTGTAGCAGAAAGTCCCAAACCAAAGTCACGAGATATAAGTTGAAGAGCACCTACAAAGTCTAGATTGTACTTGTGCATCACATACCCAAAGCAGTTGAAGGTATGTTCTTCGAAAGCAAAATCTTTGTACAGCAGAGTACCTTTCCAATCTACAATGCTGACGCCTGGCTTCTTGTCCTCACGCAGATCACTGCAGAACTTGACACCAGTCTTCTTAAAGTTAGGGCAGTAGTGTCTGAAAATGTCATACTCTGAGATCTTGCTGAGTATTACTTCGCTGTGTAGATGGTCTTCACTATTGCGATGCTTAATCATGACCGGTAAAAATAAAGAAGGGGGCACTAAGGCCCCCTCCTCTATCAACACATAACTAATTACCAGTCGCTGTCGACTGCTTCTTCAGCTGCTGGTTCGGGATCTGGAGCAATCAAGCCAGGCACATACTTCTCAAGCTCGAGGCTAGAGTTATACTCAGCATTGAAAGCACCGTAGTCATCATTCAACTGCTTGATGAACAGGTCCTTGCGGAACGGCTTGAGTCTACCAAAGTGCTTGGTGTACACCTGCTGGTAGCGACCGTCCTTGACACCGAGCAGAACTCTGACACGGTTGTCGGACAGTGCATTGACGAGCTGCTTAATCTCAGTCACGTCACCTGCCATGATACGATCGATGGTCTCGAACGCACACTCATCACCGTTGGCCACATTAGCGTAAGCCTTGATGAAATCCATGAGCGTCTCCTCACCGACGTAAGCCTGTCTCACACCAGTGTCCTTGAACCACTCGTATGCTTCGGATGCCTTCTGGTCTGCGAATGCAAACTGACCGACAGAGTTGCACCACTGCAACTTACCGGACTTGGCAACACGATGCTCAGGCTTGACCAGCACATCGAAACGTGTGGTAAAGTTAGGTTCGAGACACTGCAGCCAGAACGTGAGCTTGTTGTACTGGTCACCTCCGATAGAGACGTCCGTGTACTGAGGCTCGTTCTGCATGTTCACACCGATAGCTTGCAGCTCAGCCAACGTAGGGTTGACGGCCACCACTTTCATAGGTGCGATACCGACGTACAGGGGAATACCACTGCCGCCTGCTACTTCTTCATTGGAGTTATTTGCACTGATAGCCATTAGTCAATAATTTCAAATTCGTCAAACGTTTCGTTGTCGTTCTCGGACGTGCTGTCCTCGACCTTCTGTGCTTCGGTGTCTACCCGCAGCTGAGTGTCATCTTGCTGCTCACTCACATCATCAACCAGCGTGAAGCTGATCTTGTTGAGTGCACGCTTTGGACGACGCTTCTTCAGAGCTGGTACCTGAAACAGGTGCTTAAGTTCTGCAGCAGTTAGGCTGTACTTCTCTTTGATTTGCGGACGGCCCAGACCACTATCCAAATCCATGATGATTTGTGAGACAGTGATAACCTTGTCTTTGCCAGTGGTCTCTTGCTTTTCAACGGTCGGCTCCGTTTGTTGGTTTGCTTCAATCATAATTAGTTGTGTTAATCGATGAATATCTTGTCCCATTCAAGGGGGAACGTTTGCCCTTTGAGGTGATCACAACGGCTACCAGCCTGGATGTCACCAAGTGAGTCGAAACTAATCATAGTAGTATCGTTCTCACGGAAGACATAGCCGATAGCATCTGCATTAGCGCACGTGATATTGCGAATCTTACCTGTCAAGTCGAGGTCCTTGTAGGCGACCTCTTTACCTTTCTTCTCAATCTTGGCTTCCTTGAGGTGACCCACGAGGATGACATGGTCAGCAAGAGTATTGAGTCGTTCGACCCACTTCTTGAATGCCATGCGCAAGTACATGTAGCCAGCACCGTTGGGCAGTGTAAGAACAGACAGGCCCTTGTTGTCCTTGTCAAAGTTCTTACCCATCGGCGTGTTCTGATACAGCTTCTTGGCCTCTGGTTCACACCAGACTTCAAGCTGCGTAACAGTGTCGACAGCAATGTATTTGTATGGTTTGCCTTGGTTGAGTATCTCTCTCCCAATCTCACTAAGATGCTTCAAGTTCTTCGCCTTGATCTTCAGGGCGTCGATCATATCTGTACCGTCCTCCAAGTCCAGGATAAGACAGTTGTCTAGCTGTGCTAGAGCTGATGTCTTACCCACCTTTGGTTGACCATACAAGACGAAGTTCTTAGGAGACTTCCTAGCAGCTTTGATTTTGCCACTAGGAAGATTAATTTTTACTTCGCTCATTAATTGTGAATGTTGATAAATCTGTTTGGAATGGGATCATACCAAGCAGTCCATCACGATTCTTCTCCACGTGACAAGCTAGTAACCCAACGGGGTCTTGTCCGCAATACGAATCAGTAATCCCATACAAATCATGGGGTCGCTGTAACATCATGACAACGTGTGAGTCCTGACCAATAGAGTCACCTCCAAAGAGGTCGGTTAGCAAAGGTTGGTATTGCTGCTTGGCTCGGTACTCTTGTTCGATGTTACGATTCAGTTGTGAAAGTAGAATAGTAATCGACTGCATCTTGGCTTGCATCCACATGCAGGATTTAGAAACTGTATTCAGCTTCTGTAGTTCTGTATCCTCCCTGCCCAGCACCAGTCGAGAGTGGTCAATCAAATTGATGACCGTCTTAGAGGGATGTCGCATGAACATCTGCTCATTGACCTTCTTGATTATGGTCATGTCCTGGGGGATACTACAGAAATACATAGGATAATCTTTGTACTTCTGTACGGCTTGCTTGTACTGTTCGTACCTCTCATCAGCGAGTCTTGTCTCTACAGATAAAAGGTCGAAAGTCTGAAGCTTGGTGTCCTTTGAGCCAGCCCGCAGTATTTGCTGCTCGCCGGGCATCTCAAAGCTCCAGTAGATTACGATAAGGTCGTTTTGTTTTGTTTTGTTTACATCTAGTACGTCAAATATTAATTGGTTTGAAAATGCTGATTTACCTACACCGGGGCGTCCAGCGATGACATACATCTTGCCGGGCTGTAGGCCTCCCATAAGATTTCTGTTTAGTCTGGGCCACGACGTAGGGTACACCCGTCTCCTCCCTTCCATCCCATCATAGACATCCTTGATGGATTTCTCCACCGTCTTTGAGATATGAAAGAGTTTGGGGATGTTAGAGTTCCCTAGTGATGCGTCGCTCATTGTCTGAAGAGTCGGTTAGATCTTGATACTTTTCCCACGAATGCTGATTCACCCAGGTGCTCAGCATCTGCATGTAACCTAGATTATTAGCCTTCTTCCTGTGGTCTAGCTCGACCTTGAGACACCGTATAACCTCTTTGTGTTTGACTACGCTCCCAGCTATGTACTTCTTGTACTGTTTGCGTGCCCGTTGGTTTGTTGCGGCGTTCGGATCTTTTGCACGTAGAGGGCGTACACCCCCATTTACGTATACCTTAAGAGGAAAGTGGGAGAGAAGGTCAGACCACATCTGATCGAACGGAGTAGCATTCGGAGTGCTAAACTTTGCTCGAACAACGTGGTCTTCAACCCCCTCCCCCAGCTTAACTAGGCCTTTGGTTTGCAGTACTTCTAGCCTAACAACTAACTTTAGATCGTCTATGACATCGTGGGAACCACTATGCAAGAGAGACAAATATAGATATTCATCAGCGGTTATCCCAAAATCTTTGAGACTTTTTGTGCAAATCTCTACGATCATAAAGAAAACTGTTACGAGAAGACCATGTGTATCTTGATTCCCTTTACATCTAACTCCATAGACTTGAGCGTCTGCTTGTTGACCTTGATAATCTCCTGTTTAGGAGTCTTGGCCTTCGAGACTCTCGCATCTACCTGTATGGGCTTGATGGTTTGCCATTTCTGCATCGTAGCCATGTGGCTTCTACCCAGCTTCTGTGCAATTTGCTTGAAGGTCATTCCTTCTTCGCGGTAAGTGGACATCTTTTTGAGTTCGCCTGTTGTCCAGCGGCGCATTGTGTTTGACTTTGTCATAGCCATGTTACATTATTTAAAGTTTTTACTGCGGTTCTCAACCATTTCTCTTCTTGCGAATCTTTAATGTACAGGATGTAGATCTTGCCGACCTTGTCATCTGTACTGAGTCGGAGCAAGCGACCGACCCTCTGGATCATAGGTAATGCCTTACTATTAAGACCAGCAATAATACCGATACTAGCATCAGGCACGTCAAAACCCTGATTAAGGGCCTTCGTACTGCATAGAACTGCATGAGGTCGTTCTCTGAAGCCCTCCAGCGCGTCATCCTTTTGTTTCTTCTTGAGACCAGAGTGATAAACAAAGGCATCAAGAGAATCAGCCATAGTATCGCTAAACTTATTGGACCCAGTGAACACAAGAATCTTGTCATCTCCATGTTTTTCTACTAGTTCTTTTGCCTTGTCAATCTTGACGCCGGCATGATTAATTACATTTGTTCTTTCTTGGATAGCCTGGAAGAAACGTTTAGCTGCACCCATGTCACCCTTCATCTTCTTAGCAAGGATGAGCTTGGCTGCTGTAAACGTATCGAACTCCCCGATTAGATACTTAGATCGTACAAACTTAAGCTGAGCCGCTTTGTATTGCAGCTTGTCTTCATCGTTTAGTTCAAGAGGGATACATACAATCTCATAGGGACTAACCAACCCAAGAGACACACAATCGTCCAAGGACAAATAGTATCTAATGGGGGCTATCTTCATGAGATAATTGCGATACTCATCATCCTCTGGTACAGTAGCTGTCATACAGAGGAGCTTGTCGTATGTGTTGTTCTCGAAGAACTTACGATACTGCTCACTGATACCAAGATGCACCTCATCGCACACCACGATATCATAGTGCTCATCCTTCAGCTTGTATGCTGACTGATAGCACATGATTTCAATGTTGGGCAGCAGATCTTCTGCATCCCACTTCTTGAACTCCTCCTCAAACTGTGCTTGTAGCTGTGTTGTGGGGACTAGAACCAAGGCTCTGTTCCCTTTCTTCAGCGCCCATTTAGTAGCAAGTACACCACAGCGGGACTTACCAAAACCAGTGCCAGCAACAATACTACCAATAGCACCAGACCCAGCCCACTTGTTGAGCGCTTCTCGTTGTTTTTGATCTTTGATTTGATAGACATTACTCATTGTCTTTTCTTTCGTTTCCATTTTCATGCACTTTAAATTCTCGTACAAGTTTTAATCTTTCAGATAGCTCTTGCATAACGTAAACGTCTTTGATTGTTTCTGCTTTTGTCAAAAGGCTATCACACATGTTGTACTGATCACGAAATAGCTTGTACGTTTCTATTAGTGCTTCAGCTCTGTTCAGACTGTTGACAGCAGTTGCATGATTTCTTTTACCTAAGAAGTCAGCTATCGAAGTGTAGGACTCTTGTGTCCTATCTCTTGCCAGCTTTACAAATGCATGTCGTGCAAGCGCATATTCTTGTCTGCGACACTGCCCCAGAATATCATCTCGAGTCACATTGAACACCATACTGCAGCATTCAAGTATCCCATTGAGATCCGCACTGGCACTAGTGTGTTTGTTAAGCACCATCAATTTCATCGGGTGCTTTAGTCCTGCGTACACCCAGTGAGATGTACGATTTACTTTCTGTTCTTGGTCCATGTGTCTTTGATGTTGTCTTTAAATCGATCCCACTCTTCCAAGACCATGTTGAGAAGAAGTATGCCCATAAGGACAAGAAGGCCGACCATCACGATGATGACCAGCGTCATTGCAATTGTTTCCATAGTTATTTGTGTTTGTGTTTGTACTCCCGGCGGGACTCGAACCCACAACCTACAGCTTAGAAGGCTGTTGCACTATCCTGTTGTGCTACGGGAGCGTGTGCGCCTGGTAGGACTTGAACCTACGACCGACGGATTATGAGTCCGCTGCTCTAACCACTGAGCTACAAGCGCGAGTAGCTAAGACCGGACTCGAACCGGTACGACCCATTCGGGTCAACAGAGTTTAAGTCTGTCGTGTCTACCAATTCCACCACTTAGCCTAACAGTCTATGCTTGCTTTCTCGAGGAGTTTGTCCTCAATCTCACTAGCATTTTGAGCAATCCACCCTTCGAGTAGGCGTGTTTGCTCTGGTCCTATCTCTACAGTTTCCCCGTCTTCATCAAACAGTCTAACCTCATCTATATAAGGAGGTTTGTTTAACTCAAGACGGATATCTGTATGATAGCCTTTACTCCCCCAATACTCATAAGAGCCTATACCATGGTCGACAGCAATAACTTCTGCCTCCATAGTTACCTCAATAAAGTAATCAGGTCCCAGCTCATCCTCCATTTCTATACTTACTAGTTCCATATCAATAGGTATAATAGTGTTAGAGATATCCCTGCCCACCCAATGAAGCACATGGTGTATTCAAACTTGTGATTTTCCATAGCCTTTTCTCATTTCTTCTTTCCAACGACGCTTACGTTCTGATATCAGCCACTCTGTCCACTCTGCAAAATCTTTACAGGGCTTCTCAGGGTAGGAAGTAGAACGAATCTTAACTCCTTTGTTTACTTCTCCCATGTTTTTGAAATGTTAGTGTCCGCTTTGAGCAGACCATTAGTTACAATAGTCTTCGCTGCTGCTTCCATGATCTCTGTCATCGTTGTCTTCCACGACTCAGCAAGTTCTTCCCTGCAGATAGTATCAATCTGGTCATGAACAGTCATCACAATCTTAATGTCCTGCTGCAGGTTGTTGTCCTTGATGTGGTTGTGGATGTTGATGAGAGCCAGCTTGGTCATGTCAGCTGATGCACCCTGAATAGGGGTGTTCTTGCTGGCACGCTCAATCATACCTAGCTCTTTAGGTGGGGTCTTTCTACCCTCCCAGTAATCGAAGAAGCGTTTGCGTTTGAATGGTTTGAACGTACGAATATACCCATTCATTTTACCGAACCGACCCAGCATCTCGAGAAACTTCTTGATGTTTGGGAACGTGGTAAAGTACTTGTCTATCAGCTCACCAGCTTCACGCATAGAGATACCAAGCGTGTCACTCAGCTTGTGTGGTCCCATACCATAGGCCAGTCCAAAGTTGATAGTCTTAATCTGTGTCCTGAGCTTTTTTCTTTCATCTGCATCTGCATTCCTCCATCTGTCTTCGAAGACAAGGTCTGCACATACACCATGAAGATCGAGACCACGTTCAAGAGCATCCAACCACACAGGGTCTTTGCTCCCGAAAGCGATAACGTTCAGCTCCTGGGCACTGTAGTCACTAGATACGAACACCCAACCATCCGGGCAGATAAAACAGTTACGATACTTGTTATCAGCTGGTATCTGCTGCATGTTAGGTTCAGAGGATGAAACTCTCCCAGTATCTAGTATCTGAGAGAAGTTTGTGTGCACCTTACCATCACAGTTTACATAGTTGAAGAAGTTAATGCCGTAGGCGTTAGCCAACTTGCTAAGTTCTTTATAACGTATATAGCTTTTGATGATAGGATGCTTGTACTTGTGCTTGTTCAGGTTCTTCCCGTTCACATCTTCTAGCTTGGGGACTAGATGTTGGAACAGAGCAAGCATCTGAGACGGGGATGACCACTTGATATTGGTCACTCTCTGCTCCTCTGCCTGCAAGAACATATCCTGTTGCACAGGTACATGATAGTGTGGACTCAGCTTTGGGTGTTCAATAACCTCTCTGTCCAGCTGTAACTCTATGCTAGTAGCTAGTTCAAGGTTATCTTTTGCAAGTGCAGTCCACCGCTCTCTGTCCACCATGAGACCTTCATACTCAATCTCACTGAATACAACGACTGCCTTGTTTTCTAGATCGGCAACCTGATGTAGTTCAGCTTCATCCAGTAGTGCGTGTTGTTTCTCCCAAATACGAATGAGGTAAACGACATCATTAGCCCCATACGTAATTTGATTGTGCGTGAACGGTTGACCTTGCAGGCCGACGAACTTGTTTCGTTCTTCTTTATCCAGAGATACACCTGCGTACCGCTCACAACACTTTGATAGTGAGTAACCCCAATTGAGTTTACCACAATTGAGCACTCTCTCCGTAAGATAGGTATCATAAATGTTTTGCACTTCGATGCTGGCCCAACGCTTGATGAACTTGTAATCAAACTTTGCATTGTGAAAGATCTTAGTTATTTGCGGTGATTCGAGGACGTCTCTAAGCGGTTCGATTGATACGTGTCTTGTGTCAATAACAAACTGTTCTTGTTCATCCCCAATCTGGAACATGACCATCTTCTTGCAAGTGAAGTCAAAGCCCTCAGTCTCTGTGTCAACACCCAGTACCGCCTTACTCTCGCAGTATGCTTTGCATGCCTCAATTGATGATGCTTGAATACCATTACTCTGCTGCGTTAGCGTAGTTTGTGTCCCGATATAATGAATCATTAATCCGTTGTTGTTTCTCAACAAGCTTTATCATAGACGTCAGCTTCTCTGTGGTGATGCTCTCACCATTGTAAATAGCATGGTCTAAGTTGTACTTGCTAGCAGTTTGCAATGCCTGACGCATCGAAGATAGCGCAGTTGGGTCTTCAGCCAACGACGCTAGATATTTCATCCATGACATGTTATTTGGTTTTGGATTAGAAAAGAATGGGGAGCCCTCCGCAAGGCCCCCCACTCGGTGTCATTCTCAAATCTAATGAGTCAGAGATTGCTCTCTGGCGGATGTAACAAACCTGGTATCAGGAGAAAATCTCTCCCGTTTCCACGCTGACGTTTTGGTCAGCCATGATACCAGTAGTGGTCGACGGGGCGTCAGCCTCGAGGAACACGTTAGTCGGATCACCGACAACCACCGAGCTCTGGGTGAAGATGTACATCCCCTTGTGGGTGATGAAGTCTCCATCTTTGCCCTTGCGCTTGGCGTCGGACTCGATGTGGGTAGCGTTCCACTCGGAGGCCTCCGTGGTCTCAACAATCTGTACACGCAAACGTTGACCGTTCACCACAGGGTTGAGAACATTCAGAGGCTTGACCACGTGGCCCATCTCATTAGTGGTGTAATCACCACCGAGATCGATACCCAGCAAGTTCTCTGCGTCCTGCTGCTCACAAGTCAACCAAGCACGACGAGCTTTACCGGTAATGTTAAAGCGGTCATCAGATTGGTTGAACATTCCGAGTGTATTCTGCGGACGGGCACTGCCCTCGAGAACTTCACCGAACTCCAACTGAAGTTTGTTACCGTTCACTTTGCGCGCTTGAACGATGAGCGTTTGTCCGGGAGTCAAGGTCTCCAGGGAACCTGTGTTAATTGCGTTTTCCATGATATTTTATGTTGGAAAATGAAATTTAATGTTGGGGACGTTTAATGGTAGTCCCCTGCACCAGTTGAGGTAGATATACCCACACCACAGAAGAACTCTGGTTCAGGGATATCAAATAGTTTGCAGAAGGTGTCAGCACATCCTTCTTGTAAATCAGGCATGTTCCATTCTCGAGCATACTCGTAGGTAGCTTCCAACGAAGCTAATGTTACTTCCCGATCAAAGTCCGAATCGAATCTTTTGTTGTAGTCCATTTGTCTTTTACTTTGCTCTGTAATTTAAAAGTTTTTACGGTTACTGCAGATTCGGGGACAAGGTTTTTGATGGACTTGTAGTAACAAACAATGTACTGTCCGTCGTTAAACTTGTCTTTGTATCTCTCCAGATACCTGGCTAGGTCCTTTCGAGATGTTGTTCCATAGTGGACGAATTCATTAAGGTCTTCTACCGTCCACACAGGTTTCTTTGTGTTGTAAGTTCTAACTCTCATCTATGTGGTATTAGTTAAACAAGCAGTCATGTAAAGCAGGCACATAACTGTTAATACGAGCGCAATGAATCTAATTATTCTGTCTTGTGTCTTCATGTCGTTACAGTTTTTGAGACGGGGAGAACGATAACTCCCCTAACCAAAATCATACATTATGATGCTTAAACCTAACTGTGTGAATCGTTTTTGTTTTGTCTCTGAGCTGACGTTTCAGCCCGCAATGCTGTCGTAGCTTACCTCGTCAGGTTTGCTACTAGTACTGGCAGGTGCGGTACCCTGTTACTCCTTGGTCTTCACCTTGTTTAAGTTTATTTAAGTGCATGCGTCCATGCACCGAGACGATCAGTTATCTAAGCTTTATCGTCGCTCGGTCACTTGATCCGGCTGTGTGACTCGCGGTCGTCACCCCGCCCAACAATGTCTATTCTACTTTGGTTTAAGAGGCCGATGTTGAACTGCCCCTGATGTCTTGTTCTTCTTCCATTATCATGGTATATTCTATAGACACTAATGCTATCAGTATGATAGACATGAGCCCCGGCATATACCAAGCGTAAGAAGGATTCTCACCTTCTTGTTGTCACCGACCACAGTTAATAGACATCGTTGCATGCTATTCAAACTGATTGCTACTGTACGGGTAGCCACGGTGACCTGACTCTGCAGCGTCAGGATTTGTATAGAAGTATGGAAGGGAATCGAACCCCTCTGTTAACTATTCATACTTAAGCAGTTATGTTATACAATTGTATGTGAACCAAACTGTTGAGTGTCGTAAAGTGGGAAAAAGTGGGAGGAGAACACTGGTGTGTGCTCTCGCTCCCTCTGTAAACTGTTACAGAAGTCCCACCTAAAAAGAAGACTTACGTCTTCTTCTGAGCCTTCTCGATAGCCTCTGCGAGCTTGAGAGCAGAGTCGTACTTAGGAGAATCGGGCTTGACCCAGACAAACCTATCGCTGATAGTGAGGTTCGTAAGGTCGATGTCTGTGCGAAGAAAGCCTACTCCCTTGTCGGAGCGGCGGACTTCTTCTGGGGAAAAAGCTTGTGCCATATGTAAAAGATTTGAGTGAAGGGGGGATGCCCCAATGACGATGCATAGCGGGGGTCATGGATTGTGTAGGATTCCGCGTTCGAAAAAACTCCCCAACTAAAATTTTTTTCCCCAAATTTTTTTCTAGCTTTGAACCATGGCAAAAGTCAAACTAGTCGAACGGGTAGTGAGAAGTATCTCACGCCCGGGAGTGCACTCCAAAACCAAGCACAGCAAAAACAAAAAGTCAAAGCATTATAAAAAGGCTTACCGAGGACAAGGAAGGTGAGAACTATTGTGTATCTTTACCGTCCTAATTAATCGGCAATGGAAAAAGAAAAAGACGACTTTAGCGTAGACTTCTTGGATAAGAACAGGCAAAAAGAATTTGAAAGGAAGATAGAGACCGGAGAAATCACATGCAATCTGGACAGCCCAGAAGAGTGTGAGGCCTGCGGTAGTTAACAGCCAACGTAAGTTGATCACCCCCGAGGGTAATAGGTAGGGGGTCAGAAGTTGGGTTAGTAACTGCAGCCTTGAGATAACAGGCAAACATAGCGGTGAGGTTGTCCCCAATAGCTGTGCAAAGTGCGACACTATAAAACTCGGGTCTGGGAACCAAGGTAATAAGTAACTCCCCCGGACGTTAGGCTCAATACGCCGAGTGGAAATGTGTCGTTTAAGAAAATCACAAAGGGGGAGGATTATATTTAATCGTAATTGACTACTTTTACGACAAACTAACTAGTCGTATGAGTAAGAAGATTAAGAACACCAAGTTAGGCGCTTGGTTAAAGGAGAAAGCTCCGAACGTTCTTGGGACAGTTGGGGACCTCCTCCCAGACCAAGGAGCACTCGGGCTTGTAAAGAATCTCCTAGACAAAGAGCCCGGTATAGACCCGGCAGAGGCCCAGGCCAAAATAGATGCAGAGATAGCTTTTCAGAACAACGTAACTGAACGTTGGAAAGCAGACATGGGGAGCGACGTAAAACTTGCAAAGCTTATCCGCCCGCTCACACTCATCGCCCTAATGACGATGTTCTGCCTAACGATGATCTTTGACAGCCTAGATAACTGGCCATTCAACGTCAAAGATAGTTACATAGACTTACTGCAGATCTTGATGCTCACTTCGTTTGGTGCATACTTCGCAGGGAGAACCATTGAAAAGACAAAGAGATGAGATCCATATTAGCGCTGCTGCTACTTATCCCAACACTCGCCTTAGGACAGAGCTGGATGTTAGTAAGCTTACAGGCAGACGAGTATGCCAGTGAAACTACATGGGAGATAACAGATGCAGACTCCAATATTGTAGCCACCTCCCCTACATATACAAGCTACGGCTACGAAGAGACACTGGTGTTTATCCCGCCCGGGAACTACACCTTCACCATTTTCGACAGCTTCGGAGACGGGATATGCTGTGGGTTTGGGGAAGGCTACTTTGAGCTGTACAATACATGCGGAGTAGACCTAGTAGTAAATGACTTTGACACTACACAGTTAGAGATACCCATAACACTGCTCCCTTGTCCCCCACCACCGGCAGGATGTTTAGACCCCGAAGCCATTAACTATGTACCAGATCCAATAATCGAAGAGACATGCGTATACCCCGTGACCTTCCAACTAGATCTGAATGGGCCGCACCCTGACTTTGACATACCAGAAGTCAACAGCCAAGTAAACGGTTGGTGCGGTAGCTGCTGGGCTATGTCTGACGAAGACAACAACGGAGTATGGGAAATAACAGTCAACATGCCAGAAGGGCTACACCTGTGGAAGTTCTCTGCTGACAACTGGGCGGTTCAGGAATTACCTGTAGGTGTTTCTGAGTCGCCCTGTTTTTTGTTTGACAATAATGGCTTTGTCAACCGCACCATCCTTGTTGACGGACCCACTACACTACCCCCGTTTTGTTGGGAGTCTTGTTTACCGTGCGGCGTCATACCTGGGTGCACCGATCCAAACGGGTTAGACTACAACCCTTGGGCTACGTTTGATACAGGCTGTGTAATAATTGAAGATGCTAACTGCGGTGATGACGAAGTGCAAGTAACAGTTAGTGTTGTCCCGGACAACTACCCAGAAGAAACCAGCTGGATTCTATTGAACCAAGGTGATACGTTATTTAATGTCCCACCCGGAACCTATGCAGATGAGATTCCTGGAGTGCCTATCCTCGAGAATGTATGTGTTGCTGTAGAAACAGATGTTACTCTGCTACTAGATGACTCATTCGGGGATGGTCTTAATGGTGCGCAGTGGGGAGGTATTGATGGCACTGCTATTGTTGAGGCTTGCAATAACCCACTGTGGATATTAGAAGATCCAAACTACGGTTACGGCATCGATATAACTGTTCCTATTGATGAGTGTCAAGTACCAGCAGGATGCACTGACCCTTTGTTTACTGAGTACGACCCCACAGCCGTTGAGGATGATGGGAGTTGTGAGACAGAGATAGTGTATGGCTGCACAAATGAGCTTGCACTGAACTATGACTCTGTAGCCAACACCTTAGAAACTGCAGACAGCTGCATGTTTACACTAACAATTACCGACGGTGTGGGTGACGGTTGGTTTGGGAGCTGGTTAGGAGTTATCCAAGGCGACGAAATATTCGGTCCCTACGAGATGGGGCCAGATGGTGGCTTTGAAGAAGAGTTCTACCTCCCACTTGCATCTGAGCAAGAAGTCGAGGTGCTGTTCTTTACTAGTGGCAATGCCGAAACCACAGCAGCACAGTGCGGATTCTACATCGAAGGACCTCAAGGCATCGTTGTAGAAGGAGGCACTAACCCATGGAATGATGCGATAAAGAAGTTCCCGTTTAGATACAGCGGCATTCCGTTGTGCGAAGACTTTTGTATCCCTGAGATTATTGGGTGCACAAATCCCGAAGCATGCAACTACAACCCTGAGGCTAACGTAGATGATGAGTGCACCCTACCTATTGAGTTCTATAACTGTGATAATCAGTGTATTACAGATTCGGACCAGGATGGGGTGTGTGACCAATTAGAAATAGTTGGTTGTACTGACCCTACAGCTTACAACTACAACCCCGCAGCTACTGATGACGGGGACTGCGAACCAGTTGTATTTGGGTGCACAGACCCAACGCAGTTTAACTACGACCCTGCAGCCAACACAGATAATGGGAGCTGCATCCCCTTCATCTATGGATGTACTGACTCTACTGCGGTCAACTACGATGAAGATGCCAACACAGATAGTGGTGGGTGTATAGAAGCAATAACAGGGTGCATGGACCCCGAAGCGTTTAACTACGACGAGGATGCAAACATGCCTGATAACGAGTCTTGCTTATATGACGCAGGGTGTATCGGGGAGCCCGGTGATCCGTACTGGGCAAACGACCAATGCTACTCATGGGTTATTAGTGTCGATTCCTACTGCTGCAACACCGAGTGGGACGACGTGTGCGTAGAAATGTACGGGTACTGCCAAGATGGTGTGACAAGTGTACCAACACTGAGTCGAGTAATCAAAATATACCCAAACCCAACCAGGGGAGAGATAAATATACAAACGCCTGATGTTGCGGTTACTACAATATACAACTATTTAGGACAAGAGCTAATCACTACAACAGATAATGTGATTAACTTACCGACTGCAGGAATGTATGTAGTGATGGTTAACTACAACGGTTACATCGTCAAACAAACAATCATAAAAGAATGAGACAGGTAATAGCATTGTTGCTTCTTGCTCCCACCATTGCTTGGGGACAAAGCGACTTCTACAAGAAGGTACTCCGCCGTGCCACATTCTACGCAGCAATAAACGGTGGTAACTCCGTAGCTGATGAAGACGTTTACTCAGTAGGTACCGGAGCACTGGAAACCGGAGTAATAGAGACCCCGTTTGACTACAGCCTAACCCTGGGGGTGAGAAAGATAGCACGCTTTGGGTATGAGAACAGAGCTAACATCTTCTACGACGGAACAGAAAAAACATACGGTGATGCTGCAACAGTTGGTAAGTATGATGGACTAGAGTTCTTGGCAGAAGCAGATTGGAGACGACAGCAGGGCAAAGACTTCTTAGACCAAGACTACTTCATACGTTACGTAGATAACTGGTGGCTCGCCAAGGCAGAATACTTACAAGACGGGTTTGCTGATGTTAAATACTTTGAAGCATCTCAGCGCGTACGTGCCAAGCTTGGGAGTAAGTTTTCTATCAACGCAGGTATAGTACAACGCATATCAGAGCCATATGGGTACGACCCACTGCAAGAGTGGATGCTTGAGAACAACCAACTACACTATACTGCCCTAGCTTTACAAGAGGGTTATAGTATAGACGTAAATACAGGTGAGTTCTTTGATCCGTCTGGTGCACTGGTTGCAGATGACCCTGCAATATGGGATCAAATAGTAATCCCACAAGTATTGAACGATTACGTCGCGGCTAGACGAGCAGAGCTCCCAAGCATATGGATGCATTCGGTAGTAGTAGGCTTTGATTTCTATCACTACACAAAAGACTTCTGGCTACACAGCTGGGGAAACGTGATGCCCTATCACTTGAATAACGGGGATGAATATTCTTACCACAACTTCGTGAACAGCACGCAGTGGGTAGACATTGGTGTGGGCCTCGTGTTCGGGTCAAAAATAACTAAGAGCCTGGGTGTGTTTACAGAGGGTAGATACAACAGGTACTGGAATAGAGAGTGGCACGACTTCTCTGTTGGAATCAACTATATACTACTTTAAGATGGCTAAAGAACTAAACGAGGACACAGGGTTCCACGTAAGCGTAAAAACACTAGTAGGCATCGGTGCGGGGATGGCTGCCATTATCAGCATGTGGTTCGTATTGCAAGCAGACATTGCTGAAGCAAAAGAACTTCCTGTGCCCCCAGACCCAGAGATAACTCGTATGGAGTTTGACATGAAAGATCAACTTGTTCGACAAACTATAATGTCCACCCAGGAAGACGTGACGGAGATCAAAGAGGACATTAAGCGGATCGAAGAGAAAATCGACCAATTAAGATGAGTAATAATGAAAACCCTTGCAACAATTGTATTTGCATTCTTCTTTTCGGCGGCGCTGCTTGTGGCGTCTGTGGAAGAGGATAATGCAGTCTGTAACGCAGGCATCTGCGTTGTAGAGTTTAACGCCAGCTTTAACGCCAAAAACACCGTACCTTGGATCGAAGAACTAAACGACTGTGCGACGGGTCGTGTGGACATTGCAAATGCCCCCGACCTGCAAAAGGAACATCAGATAGTGGTGGTCCCGACAATCGTTGTGTTCAACGAAGGCGAGGAAGTCAAGAGGTTCCAAGCGAACATCATGATGACGATGGAGGCAACAAAAGATGACGTTCAAGACGCTATAGATGAGATCATCTTAAGCGACTTCTAACGAAACAAAGTAACGGTGCCCTGGAGGTCTAATGATTCTCCGGGGCCTTTTGCTTTGATAACCCACACATACACTCCGTCAGAAGCATAGTACTCACCGGAGTTTACTTGGCCGTACCATCTTTCGTCAGCATATGGCGTTGCCCATATACGATCACCCCATCTGTTGTAGATAGACAGCTCCCACTGATCCCAACAATCACCCCCAGTAACAGCGTAGAAACTGTCGTTCCGCCCGTCATTGTTAGGGGTGAACGTATTAGGTACAAAGACAGAACAGTCTGGAGCTTCTGGGGGCTCCTCTCCGCACGGGAGGCCTGTGTTACAGTCAATCCAAATCTCCTCGTAGATATACTCAGTAAGCGTGTCAGTGATGTACACGTACTCCACAACTATAATCTCTTGGACTATTGTATCTGTCTGTGTGAGATATAGAGTATCAACGTCTAGCTGAAAGATCGTATCTGCGGGCAGCTCTACATACGTAGTATCATACTCTATCAAAGTGATAGTATCATTTGGTAGTTCTATATACTCTACCAAGGTATCTGTCACATAGATATACGTTGTGTCGTAGAAGTACCAGTTAATAGGTACGGGGATCGTGTCGTTAACTACGATCGTATCTGTTTCAATCACATATAGGGTGTCCGTCAAACTCTCGAAAACCGTGTCAGGAGGAAGCTCTATGTATGTAGT